>OCQC01001978.1_pt1 | contig 13646 bp, 17 predicted proteins | sample 1538401 | NCBI WGS metagenome assembly OCQC01 (sample SAMN04571689, study PRJEB22368) | human gut metagenome | biome: human gut; material: stool | host: Homo sapiens | place: Luxembourg | collected 2012-08-03 | reverse complement strand
GAGAGCCTAAGATACTAAAGAAAGAGGTACTTTATGAGTTTGATTTACAAATAGAGTGCCTTAACCCGTTCTGGCGGGAAGAGGAAGAAACAAAAGAGGATATAGCAAGCTGGGTGGCTGCGTGGCATTTCCCTTGCGTTATCGAAAAGGACAGCACAAAGAGCATGATATACGGATACCGAGCGGAAAGCGTAATAGTGGACTGCTACAACGAGGGCGACGTATCAACAGGAATGAGGATAAGGTTTACAGCACTGGGGACAGTTTCAAACCCGATACTGCTTAATGTGGATACCGAGGAATTTATACAGATTAACGCCACTATGAAAACGGGCGACGTGATAGAGATTAACACGAAGTACGGCAGCAAGGGCGCTAAGCTGATAAGGGACGGCGTAGAAACCGACTATTTCCGCTACATTGATGTAGACAGTACATTTATGCAGCTTGCCATAGGCGACAATATGTTTAGGTATGATGCAGCCAGCGGCGTAAATTCTCTGGAAGTATCCATATTCTACAGCAAGGAATTTTTAGGAGTGTGACGGTATGGAGCTTAGAGTATTCGACAAGACAGTACAGCCACTGGGAGCTATAGACGAGCTGGCAAGCCTGCTATGGCATACAAAGTATTTTGACGTAGGAACTTTTAGCCTGCTTGCGCCGATTACGGACAATAACAGCCGTTTGCTGGTAGAGGGTAACTTAATAACCAAGCACGACGGAAAAAAGGAAGTAAAGACCGCCGACGGCGGCGTATGGCGCAGGGCAGCGCAGATAACCTACGTACACATTACCAAAGACGAGAACGGCTTAGAGCAGTTAGAGGCACAAGGCTATATGCTTAGCTGGTGGCTTAATAAGCGCTGCATTTATCCGCAGATTGTGGCGACAGGTACAAACCAGTATCTTATAAACCTTATGGTAAAGAACAACTGCGGCAGCGCAGCAGGAACAAAGCGGCGTTTTCCATTGCTTACATTTCTGGCGCAGGAAACCATAGACGGCGTGGCGGTTGAATATGCAAACGAGGTATACGCACAACTGGGGCAGGAAGTAAAGGCAAGGGCGCAGGCTGGAAAGCTGGGCTATGACATTCTGCTTAACGAAAGAGAGAGACTGTTTGGCTTTTATCTGTATAAGGGCAATGACCTTACAGCCACAAATACCGAGGGTAACACACCATGCATATTTTCAAGAGATTTTGATAATGTCAACGAGCAGGAATACACAGCCAGTATAGAGAACTGCGGCAACTTTATTTATGTGCAGGGAGCAGCTGACGACGACGGCAGCCAGCCAGTAACCACAGTGGACGGCGAGGGCGCAACGGGGCTGGATTTAGTAGAGGTATTCTGCGACGCTACGGACATTGCCAGAAAGTACCAGCAGGGGGAAACAGAGGTAACAATACCGCTGAATACCTATATTGCAATGCTGAAAACGAGAGGCGGCGCAGAGTTGAAAAACTACGGCAAGAACATAAATTTTGTAAGTACCATAAATACAAATTCAAACTTAAAAATTAAGGCTGATTTTGATTTAGGCGACCGTATTACTTGCAAAGAAACTAAGTGGGGCATACAGATAGATGCACGCATTACAGAAGTAACAGAAACATACCAGAAAGGCGAGGAAACCATAGAGGCGACTTTTGGCGACAGCCTGCCGACGCTGGTAGACCAGATTAGGAAAGTGAGGTAGCAGAAATGGCAAACAGCTTACCGTTTAATGCCGTGGCAGTAGACGGAGAGTACGACAGGGTATATAAAGCCGAGGATTGGGCGTGGTACTTTGCTACTTTCATTGCAAACGGCATTTTTCCAAAGCCGAGCGACGGGCTACAGGTAGTAGCTTACAGCGGCATGGAAATAAGAGTAAATGCAGGCTATGCCTTTATAAACGGCTACGCCTTTAGAAATCCTGCAACGCTTAGCGTAACACTGGATACGGCAGAGGGAGCGCTTAACAGGGTGGACAGGGTAGTAGTTCGCTGGGATTTGCCGCAAAGAGATATGTATATTGCGGTGCTGAAAGGCACACCGTCTGCAAAGCCGACAGCAACGGCAGTAACACGCACTACGGAAATATGGGAGCTTGCGCTTGCAGACATTTACGTAGGCAAGGGCGTAACAAGGATACAGACGCAGAACATCACAGACCAGCGATTTAATAGCGCAGTCTGCGGCATTGTAACAGGAACGGTGGAAGAGATAGACGCAAGCGTGCTTACAAAGCAGTTTACGGACTTTTTCAACGCCTACAGCGCAGCCGTGCTGGACGAGTTCAGCGCATATAAGCAGAGTATGGAAAAGTACCTTACAGAGATTGCGGGCGTATATGACAGCTACGTAAGCAAGACAGAGGGCTTATTTGCACAGTATGAGAGCCAGTTTAACGAAAGATACAGCAGTTTTGAAAGCACGCTTGACAACTGGGACAAGGAACTTTTAAGCGCCTATACAGAATTTACGGCAAAAATTAAGCTATTCCAGTCGGACGCTGAAAACGAATTTAACACATGGTTTGAGAGTATCAAGGACAAGCTGGGCGAGGACATAGCAGGCAGCCTGCAACTGCAAATTGAAGAGCTGGCAGCAGCCATGCAGGAAGTGAAAAAGCAGGCAGAGGCAGGCACGAAAGAAACCAAAGAGGCAATAGCAGCGCTGGACGAGCGACTTAAGAGAGTAGAAAGCGGCTGGGGCATTGACTATAAGCATGATGCTGTACTGGGATTGTGTTACATGGGTGCAGCATACATGAGCCAGCATTACGAAAGAACAGTAGAAACGGCAGTGTTAGGGGCTACCTACGTGGGTAATTCCTATCTTGCAAATACATTTTAGAAAGGCGGCAGACCATGAAAGGATTTCCTAAAGTATTAAAGACAAAAGAGGATTATTACAACTGCCTTGCTATGGTAGCAAGCGGAGAACTGGCGGCAGCAGATTTGCTGGCGAAAATCGAGAGCGCAGAGAACCAGCGTTATATTGAGTGCGGCGTAGCAGCTGTAGAGGAAGAGAAAAAGGCGGTTACGGTATATTACTGCGACGAGGCAGCGGTAGGTATGAAATTTGTAGCGGGCGACGTATCCGGCACGGTGCAGGGAGTAACACATATCCAGACCGACGAGGCAGCGGCAGCAGGAGAGGCGGGAAACGACAGAACAGCCCTTACACTTTCCAAAGCGGTAAAAACAGGCTGCAAGGTAATTGCGCTGGAACGCACAGACACCGTGGCAGGAATGACAACAGACGACATTGCAGCACTGAAAGGAGTATTAAAGCAGTATGAGTAGATTATTAGTGGACGACGTTACAAAGACCGACGCAAGGGCGCTTTTGAACGTAAATAAAATGGCTACAATCAGCGATATTGTAGCACCGAGCAATGAGTACATTTACGCCAGCGGAGCAAATGAGCTGACCGTAGTAGAGGGTTGCGTAATTGCCGTGGGCGGCGCTGGAATTTTCAAGACAGCAAATACAATTCTTACGGCTGCTAATCTGGACGCAGGCAGCGCTTTTACGGTAGGTAAGGACTATTACGTATATATCTGCGACAGCAGAATTGACAGCGCAGACGAGAAATACGTAATTTCCCTTAACTCTACATACCCGACAGGCTGGAACGCTACAAACAGCCGTAAAATCGGCGGCTTTCATTATGGACGCTGCCGCAAGGTGGACAGCAATTTACAGCCGCTTAATGGCAGCAGTGTTATATTTGGCACAGGCTGGGAAAGTGCAGTAAGCAACGGCATTGTACCACGTTCTGTATGGACACTGGGACACCGCCCGAAATGCAGCCCAGAGGGTATGGTATATTTAGGCGGCGGCACATGGGTAGATATTTACCTTAATTCTGACGACGGAGCAAAGGGCTTGAAATCAGAGTACGGCTGCGCACCTATGACGGGTACAGAAAGCATGAGCTGGTACAACTTTGTAGAACGTCTGGCAAAGAGCGGTAAACGCCTGCCGAACTATGCGGAATTTTGCGCTTATGCTTTTGGCAGCCCTGCCGGACTGGATAACGCAAATACAAACGCATGGAGCGCCACCAGCAACACAGGTAGGGGCATAACAGGCAGTGTGGTAAATGCCGTTTCTTCCGTGGGCGTTATAGATGCCGTGGGGCGTGTCTGGGAGTGGCTGGACGAGCTTATTACAAGAGCGGAACACGCCACAAATGCAGACTACCACGCAAGCGTAGCGTGGGGCTGGGACAAGAAAAGCCCATTGAACGCAGGCGAGAAGTCTTACGACGTTGGTAACATTTACCAGTATTACGCATATTCTCTGGCGGCGCTGCAGGCGGGCGGCTGCTGGGGCAGTGGGGCGGGTTGCGGCGCTCGTGCCGTGAATTGCGGCCTTTGCCCGTGGCATGTCAATACGAGCGTTGGCACTCGTGGGGCGTGTGACTCTCTGTAGACGGCGGGCGAAAGCCCAGCCGGATAAACGGGGGTAAGGCATGGACATACAGACAAAAACAGATATTATACACCAGAAAATATACGATTTTCTGCTATATATTTACCCTCTGCTTACGAAGTACCCAAAGTATGAGAAATTCAGTTTACAGACGGCGACAAGAAACGCAATTCTTGAAATGCTGCAAGAGGTTATAAAGTGGGATAAGACGGCAACGAAAAGCCACTTATACACGGTAGATACGGCATTGCAGGAAAGTAAAGAATTGCTGCGGCTGGCGCATGACTTGAAGTATAGCGCTATGAACGCACGGCACTACGGCGAGAGCTGCCGCAAGCTGAAAGAAATAGGCGTTATGCTGGGCGAACTGATAGAAGAGGTAAAGACCAGAAAATAGCAGGATATGGGGCAGCTGCTTACTTACAGCCTCTGGCGGCGCTGATAGCGGGCGGCAACTGGAACAATGGGGCGAATTGCGGCGCTCGTGCCGTGAATTGCAACAATTACCCGTGGAATGTCAATACGAACATTGGCGCTCGTGGGGCGTGTGACTTAGTGAGAACATTACAGGCACAGAGTTCTACGGAATACTGGCAAGGACTTAGAAAGGGATAAGACCGAGTGTTTAATATCCTATAGTCAGAGTGGCTGTCCCGCCGTGAGGCAAAGAGAAAAAATACGGCTGCTGGTTAGTAGCTACGGCGAAAGGCAGGAGCTTAATACTTGAAGAGAGTAGGATACATTACCGATAAGGACGGGCGGCGCATTACGCTTTTAGAGGCTATGGGCGACTATGGAAACGTACAGAAAGCCTATAACAAAGCCAGAAAGTGTAAACGCCACAGAAAAGACGTACTGATTTTTACGAAAGACAAAGAGGAAAACTTAGACAAGGTGCGGGAAGATATTATAAACCTTGCCTATGAGCCAAGCAAATACCATTACTTTAAGGTGTACGAACCGAAAGAGCGGCGGTATAATAGCCCTGCCGTTCTATGACAGGGTGGTACAGCACGCCATAAACAACGTGTTAGAGCCTATATTTGATAAGCGGTTTATATCGCAGTCTTACGCCTGCCGGAAAGGTAAAGGTATGCACGCTGCGTCTGATACGCTAAAAGAGTGGCTGTATGAGTGGAACAAATACCACCCAGACCAGCCGCTTTATGCTATCAAGGCAGATATACACCACTATTTCCAGAGCATAGACCATGCGGTATTAAAAACTGAAATACGTAAGGTTATAAAAGACGCTGGGGTACTGGCATTGCTGGACAGGATAATAGACCACAACGGCAATATGCCGGACGGCGTAGGGATACCAGTAGGAAACCTTACCAGTCAGTTATTTGCAAATATCTATCTGGACGCATTAGACCAGTTTATTAAGCATGAGCTGGGCGTAGAGGCATACATACGCTATATGGACGACTTTGTAATATTAAGCCCAGACAAGGAACAGCTGCGCAGCTGGCTTGCACGGATAGAGCAATTCTTACGGGAAGAGCTTAAGTTAGAGTTTAACCCGAAAACTACCATACTGGCAGCAAAGAACGGTATAGACTTTGTAGGCTACAAACACAGGGCAACGCACAGGAAAGTACGAAAGGACAGCATAAAGCGCATAAAGCGTACTATCAAGAAGTGCGAGAGCGGGAAAATCGCAAAAGAGCAGTTACAAAAGAGTATACAGAGCTGGACGGGACACGCAGGACACGCCGACAGCTATAACCTACGAAAGAAAATAGAAACGCTGGCAGAGGCAGCCATAGAAAAGGCTGCTTAAGCGGCAGAATGCAGGAGCGAGTACATGAGTAGCAATTTACTAAGGGTAGTACAAGAACAACAGGAAACCATAGAAAAGCAAAGCAGGCTTATTGTTGATTTAATAGCCACTCTGGAAAGCTGGGAGCAGACAGCGGGCTACGACGGCGAAGAGCTGAAAGAGCGGGCAAAAGATTTGCAATTAAGAGAAAGGCAGGATTTATGAACATGACTATTACAGAATTTATTGAGGCGGCGGCACATAACAAAATTATCCAGCTGGTAGTATTGGCGATTGTGTGCGACACGGTTTTTGGCGTGCTGCGTGCAATCAAAGAGAAAAAATTTAACAGCTGCGCAGGCATTGACGGGGCTATCGGAAAAGTAGGTATGCTTATTTCTCTGGTATTCATGCTGGCAATCGACGTACTGATTAAGATTAACTTAATCGGATTTATACCGGAGCAGGCACGTACATATTTAGGGCTTGATACCGTGGGCGTGGCTGAATTTTTCGCATTGCTTTACATTGCCTATGAGGTAGTGAGTATTTTTAAGAATATGGCATTATGCGGGCTGCCCGTAAAAAAGGTATGGGAAAAGGTGCGGGAGTTTCTGGCGAAGTATACGGACGAACTGCCGGACACAGACGAACTGGACGGGGACAGCACCACAGGCAACGTAGAGGAACACAGGACGCAGGAAAGATAAGAATAATAAGGACATAGCAGCAAAGAGCGCTTGCGGGACACCGCAGGCGCTTATTTTGTATGCGGAAAGGCAGGAAATATGAACATTAACAGAAAGATAAGTAAGTACAATTTCAATAAGGGCAGCGTTTCCAGAATTAAGTATATTGTTATCCATTATGTAGGCGCACTGGGCGGCGCAGAGGACAACTGCCGATATTATGGCGGCGGCAATAGAAATGCGTCGGCACATTACTTTGTAGGATTTAACGGCGAGGTATGGCAGTGCGTAGAGGACGCTAATATAGCGTGGCATTGCGGAGCGTCGAGCTATAAGCACGCAGAGTGCCGAAACGCTAATAGTATCGGTATTGAAATGTGCGTAAGGAAGAAAAACACAAAGAGCATGGGCGCAACAGATAAAGACTGGTATTTTGAGGACGCAACAGTAGAGGCAGCGGCAGAGCTTACCCGTTACCTTATGAATAAATACGGCGTGCCTGCATCTCATGTAATCAGACATTACGACGTAACGGGCAAGATTTGCCCTAACCCGTATGTATATAACACCAGCGCCCACACATGGGACGAGTTTAAGCGTAAAATCAGCGGACAGGCAGAAACACCGCAGGGCGGCAATGAAAAAACAATCTGGAATTTTCTTACAGGAAAGGGCTTAAATGCTTATGCTGTGGCTGGTATTATGGGTAATCTGTATGCTGAAAGCGGGCTTATGCCGAACAACTTACAGAACACCTATAACAATAAGCTGGGTAAGACGGACGCAGAATATACAGCAGCGGTGGATAATGGCAGCTATGGCAATTTTGTAAAGGACAGTGCAGGCTATGGGCTGGCGCAGTGGACGTATTGGAGCAGAAAACAGGCGTTGCTTAATCATGCAAAACAGGCGGGCGTATCCATTGCAGACCTTAATACGCAGCTGGGCTTTTTATGGGAAGAATTGCAGGGATACACAGCAGTAATGGACGCACTGAAAAAGGCGGGCAGCGTGCGTGCTGCATCTGATGCCGTTCTTACTGGATATGAAAAGCCAGCAGACCAGAGCGAAACAGCAAAGAAAAAGCGTGCAGAGTACGGCGAGGGATACTATAAAAAGTATGCAGCAGGAAACGGTACAAAGTATTACAGAGTGCGCAAGAGCTGGACGGACGCAGCAAGCCAGCTGGGGGCGTTTACGTCACTGGAAAATGCAAAGAGCGCTTGCAAGGCGGGCTATACTGTATATGATGATAACGGCAAGGCGGTATATACCGCAGCAGGGCAGCAGGCAAGCGCAGGCGTTCCGTTTAGCGTACAGGTAGATATTTTAGACCTTAATATCAGAACAGGAGCAGGCACGAACTATGCAAAGACGGGAGAAACCACAGGAAAGGGAGTATTTACCATTGTGGAAGTGAAAGCCGGACAGGGTGCAAGCGTTGGCTGGGGACGCTTGAAGAGTGGCGCAGGCTGGATTAGCTTAGATTATGCCACAAGATTAGCTTGAGTTTTCGAGGGTGGGCGGTTCGCTGTCTGCCCTCTATTTTTTTGCAATTTTCTTAGAAATCTATACAAAAGTGTTGACAATATACCGAAAAAGGTATATAATAAAATCATGGAAAGGAGATAAGAACAAATAAGAGGCAAAGCCACTGGAAAGGAGAAACGGCACAATGGGTAAGAAAAAGAAACAAAAGAAACAAAAGAAAAAGCCTATCAACTGGCAAGAATTGGCAATCAGTGCAGTGATAGACTTAATCATAGGAACAATACTTATCATAATTGGTAAGTACATAGGTTAGGGCGAAAGCCCTAACCAACAGGCGGGCGATAAGCCCGCCGCCTATAAGAAATATAACACAAACCCAAAGCCGAGTAAAGAGTATGCTTTTAAAATTAGGAGTATTTTTAGTAGCAGTAGGACTGGTAAAGCTGCTGGTTGCTTTCATTTTGAGGGCAAGAGAAAAGAGAGGTAAGGCATGAATTTAGGCGAAAACATTAAAAAAGCACGAAAAGCGGCAGGCGTGACGCAAAAGGAACTTGCAGAGCGCCTGCAAGTATACCAGAAAGATATAAGCCGCTGGGAAAACAACGAGCTTACGCCAAACGCAATAACACTTGCGAAAATTTGCAGAGAGCTTAACGCCTCTGCTGATGAAATTTTAGAATTGAAGTAGAAACGAAAGCGAGGGCTTACTATGACAAAGAAAAAGGTAATTTTATTGGTAGTGGCTGCATTATTTGCAGTAAGCGGTTTAACGGCGCTGCCGTCTGGAAATATAACAGGTGGGATGGGTTGTATTGTGATTGCGGCAGTATGCGCCTATTTTGGACTGAAAAAGAAAAGCACAGGAAAAGAGAACGGAAACAGAACACCAGCGCCTGCCGCCGCATCTGGTAGCAGGGTTTTAGATACAATCAGAACGAAAGTAGTAGGCGTGACGTTCAATAATGAGGACGGAGAAAACAGGCAGGATATTTTAAGCAAAATGTCCGGCAGTGAAGATATTACAGTAGAAAAGTACACATACAACGGAGAGCCTGCCGCATACGTAAAGTGGGGCGATAAGGTAATAGGCAATCTATCGGCAGAACTGGCGGGGGACTTAGCGAGAAAGTACCCGAAAGCCCGCTACACCGCAGAAATACTGGAAATTTCTGGGGGGGTACAGACGTTCGGGTGCAATATAGAGCTTGACGTAATCGAGGACGCAACGCCCAGCGTAAGCCAGCATACGGGAGAAACTACAGTATATGTAGACCGTAGCAACAAAAAATACCATAGTAAGTCTAACTGTTCGGGAATGAAAAACCCAAAGAGCATACCGCTAAGCCAAGCAAAGAAGAAATACACCGCTTGTAAAAAGTGTTGTAAATAGGTAAAGGCATAAGCCGCAGACTTGTAAAAGAGTTTGCGGCTTTTCGTCGTATATGGGGAAAGAACAGGAACGAAAGAGAGGTAGCAGAAATGGCGAATAAGAAAGGCAGCCGACAGCTGACATGGACAGACCGTATAAGTATTGAGGCATTGAAAAAAGCAGGGCATAGCGTGATAGAGATAGCAGAACAGCTGGGCGTACACCGCAGCACTATATACAATGAGCTTAAGCGAGGGGAATATATGCACAGAAATAGCGACTATACAGAAACATTAAGTTATAGCCCAAACAAGGCACAAATGAAAGCAGAGGAAAATTTAAAGGCAAGGGGTACACAACTTAAAATAGGAAACGATATTGCATACGCAAATTATATAGAGGATAAAATAGTAAATGAAGATTACAGCCCAGCTGCGGTACTGGGAGAATTGAAAGCACAGGGGAAAAAGGGGGACTTTTCCGTAACAGTATGCGTAACGACCTTATACAGCTACATTGATAAGGGTATTTTCCTTAAGTTGTCTAATAAGAATTTGCCAGTAAAGAAGAATAAGAAGAGAAATTATAAGAAAGTACAGAGGCAACAGAAAAGGGCGGCAGCAGGAGAGAGTATAGACAAACGCCCGAAAGAGATAGATACACGGGAAGAGTTCGGCAACTGGGAAATGGACAGCGTTTTAGGTAAGCGGGGAAAGTCAAAAAATACGTTGCTGGTACTGACAGAGCGGAAAACCAGAAACGAGATTATATTTAAACTGCCAGACCATACAGACGAGGCAGTAGTAGCGGCACTGGATAGATTAGAAAGAAAATGGGGAGCTGATATGTTTAAGCGGGTATTTAAGACAATCACAGTAGACAACGGCAGCGAGTTTGCAGATGCAGAGGGCTTACAGCGTTCTATTATCAACGAGGGAGAAAAGCGGACAAAGGTATATTACTGCCACCCGTACAGCAGTTGGGAGCGTGGCACAAATGAGGTAACAAATAAGATGATACGCCGGAAGATACCGAAAGGCACAAATTTTGACGACAGGACAGAGGAAGAGGTAGAGAGTATAGAGAACTGGATAAACGGATACCCACGCAAAATACATGGCTATCATTCAGCAGGGGAACTATTCGAGGAAGAGGTAAAGCAGCTTGCATAAGAACGGAAATAGGGAGCGTGAGAGGCTGGCAGCAGTGGCAGCCTTACTATTGCGTTGCCTAAAAGTGAAAATATACAATAAAACAGGCTACGTATTGTGCAAAACGGCAAAACGATAAAAACATGAAAAAATGTCGAATTTAATGTTGACATTTTTAAAGATAAGTTTTAGAATGAAAATCGACAAGAGGTTATAAAGCCTCTGCCGATTTTCTTTTTTTATAGGAAACAGCAGAAAAGAAGAGCGTGCAGAGCGTAAAAACTCTGACACGCTTATTTTTTTACCATAAAAGCAAATGAGGACGGAAAGGAGCATAGAACATGGCGAAACGAAAGTACAAGCGTCTGCATTACGAGGACAGGCAGACCATAGAGGCTATGAGTAAGCAGGGCAGCAGTGTAAGTGATATTGCAGAGGCACTGGGAACGCATAGGGACACAATTTATAGGGAGTTCAAACGCTGCAACGCCACACTGAAAACCTACACGGCGGCAGCAGGGCAGCAGGCGTTATAAACAAGAATAACAAAAGAGAGGTAAGACACATGAAAAAAGTAGATTTTAATAAATTGCAGGCAGGCGACTTAGTAGAAGTGCCACGCACACAGTTTGCACCTATGCGTAGAGGCTGGAATGGCTGGTTATTCAGTGAGGCAGTAGTAATAAGAAAGGGCGTAGGAAGAAAAAGCAAAAAGAATGTAGTCGTAGTGGAAATGAGAACACCAGCAGGAAAGAACAGCTACGGGACTATAGAGGCTACATTTTACGCAGAGAATGTTTTTACTACGCCAGCAGCAAAGAACGCAAGAAACATTTTGAAGAAATACGGAATAGAGGACGCAGAGAGCTTTTACAAATTCATTGAGCGGGACGACGTAACGGGCTGCGATTGGATAAGGTTTTTAATAGAAAAAGGCTTTTTATTTAATGAGTAGGCGGCAGCAGCCGCCACGAGTGCCGTTAGTTCAGTTGGTTAGAGCAGCCGCCTCATAAGCGGCAAGTCGTGGGTTCAAATCCCACACGGCACATTGTGTAGCAGGCATGGCGAGCCTGCGGCAGAGGGCAGCAGGCTAATAGCTGCAATCTGTATACCGTGGAAAAATAGCGGCGGTCATACCAGCCAGAAAGTATGTGGACAGTCAACAGGTTTTCAGCTGCTTTTTAATGCGAAAAGCAGCCCGCACGGTAAAACCAAACGCCAGAACAGGAGAGCGGCACACATGGAAAGACAGAGAGCGCCGCCGAAAGGAAGAGAGGCAGAGAATGGCAGCAGAGGCATTGATAGTAGAGGACGCATACCAGAGAGGCTATGCAGATGCCATAGCAGATATGCGAAAGAAAAAAGAGCAGAGGCGGCAGCGGGAGCAGGCAAAATTTCCAAAGCCGCAGGGAAACGAGATTTTACATATAGAAAATTTTAAGGAACGGCAGAACGTACCAGAGATAGCACGGCAGGCGTGGGGATACATTGAGTACAAAGAGGCGCTTACAGAAATAGAGGCGGCAGCTTATGAGCTGATACCGTCAAACTGCATTTCTGAAATGGAAAACTTAGAGGCAAGGAGATAAAGACAATGAGCGAGGTATATATACGCAGCCAGAATAAAGAAAAGCTGTATAGACTGGGCGGTAATTACGCCTGCGTAGAGTATGGAGAGTACGAGGATATAAAGAAAAAGAGAGGCGGCGCAGAGGCAGACAAAAAGCGCCACGTAATTTGCATAAGTGACGGGTGTTTAGAAGAAATTGGAGAGTATGCCACAAAAGAGCGCTGCTTAGAGGTGCTGGACGAGATACAGAAAGCGTGCGTAAGCTATCTGTTTACGGCTGGCGGTGCAGCCGTAATAAGGGGCGGCATGGACGTACAGCCGTTTGCAGCAGTAATACCGAGGCTGTACGAAATGCCAGAGAAGTAGGAGAGGCAGACAGTGACAGTAAAGGAATTTATAGGCACGCTGGAGAGTTCAGACCGCCTGCGCATTATCGAGGGCAAAGCAGAGGTTTACGTAGGGTATCTGGCAGCGTTCAAACCGTTTGCAGACCATGAGATAAGCGAGGAATACCGAAAATACAGCGGGCATGAGGTAAAGAAGTTTAGAGCAGTGCCGGAGATAACGCACAGACGCTGGAAAGAGCTGGGGCTTTTGAAACCATTAGAGCCAGACCAGACAGCACAGTATAAGTTTAGTGATTTGCAGATGTCGCTTTACTACACCATTTACATATAAGAAAGGAAAGGGCAGGAAGTATGACAAAGAAAAAGCCGGATTTTTTACGGGATTTAGATACTGCAATCATGGACGAGCTTACAGGTGGCGGTATCAAGGGAAATGCAGCGGGACTGGTAGGAACGCTTACACAGATTAAGGAAATTAAGCAGCTATGCGGGCTGCCGTTTTGCGGTTATATGGCAAAGTTGGAAACGGTAAGACCAAGCGGCGTGCCGGACGAGGTAACGGTAGTATTTGCAGAGGACGTACCATACAGGGCTTGCAACGGCATAGAATTTGACGTTATGCAGGAATTTGTAGAGGGCAGCAGGCTTTTACTGACAGGTAAGGTGCAGACGCTTAAGGACTTCCAGAGCGGTAGACTGCTGGTATATATTCTGGCAGATTTTGTGGCGGTATCGGAAAAGGCAGTAGAGCAGGACGAGGCAGCAGTAAGAGGCGTTATAGCGAATAAGCCAACATACAGAGAAACACCGAGAGGCAAGCGCATTACTGAT
>OCQC01001954.1_pt1 | contig 13774 bp, 9 predicted proteins | sample 1538401 | NCBI WGS metagenome assembly OCQC01 (sample SAMN04571689, study PRJEB22368) | human gut metagenome | biome: human gut; material: stool | host: Homo sapiens | place: Luxembourg | collected 2012-08-03 | reverse complement strand
AGGGGGAGTTGATCTGGATGCTCAGGAACTTCTTAACGTAGTCCAGCGCATCCTCGACCGCGCCCGTGATGATAAAGCCGCCGCGGAAAGTCAGCGGGTCCTGCAGCGCGTGCTCGGGACGGTTGTCGCTGTAAAGGTAGCTGCCCTCAAGATCCTCGCGGCAGCGCGCGGCGCAGCGGATCTGGCCGGGCAGGCCGCGCAGCTCGTTCACGTCCTCGCGCATCGGCTCGATGTTGCCGTTGAGGCCCTCGTAGTCGAGGCAGAAGATGCGGTCGGACATCTTGACGAGATTCTCGACCTCGTGAACAAGGATGGCCGCGGTGCCCTCGCCCTGGCTGTTGGAGAGCATGATGGTGTGCGTGTCCTTGAGCTGGAGATGCAGGGGCTTGAGGCCCTCCTTCTCCATAGCTTCCTTGGCGCTCACGACCTTGCCCTTGTAGTTGACGTCCTCCTCGCCGATGAAGGCAAGGCCGATGTGGGTGATGGTGGTGATGTCTGCCTCGCCGACGGCGCCGCGGCGCGGGATGCGCGGCGTGATGCCGTGGTTCAGGAAGTCGCGGTAGCTGTTCGCCAGGTCATCGGAAGCGCAGGATGCGCCGATGAGCATGTTGTTGAGGCGGATGACCATCATCGCGCGCACTTCCTCGTCCGTGTTGAACGGCGGAAGGCCGAGGGAGTGGGAGCGCAGCATCATGCGGTTCTGCGTCTCCATGAAGTCCTCGTCGATGGTGACGTCCTTGTTCTGGCCAACGCCGCGGTTGAAGCCGTAAATGGCCTTGCCACCCTTGGAGAGCTCCTGCATGATCTCGCGGCCCTTGGCGAGGCGCGCGTAGGCATCGGCTGCGATCTCGACCTTGCGGCCGTCGTAAGCGACGTCATAGACGTCCTGCAAGGTCAGGTCGTGGCCGTTCAAAATCAAAGTGTCCATACTGCTTGTCCTTTCGTAATTTTCATTCAGTCGTTATGTTTAAGCATCGTGACCGCGGCCAGTTCTTCACTGGCGTTGATCTCAATCTGATCTCCGGTTTTTACTGCATTGTAAAATTCGTCCTCCACGCGGTCGACCATCGGGATCTCCATGATGATAGCCGTAGAGACGAGCACGGTGTCGGGCTCGTGCACAATAAAGCCAAGCGGCGCGGCGCCGTTGAGTTCAAGCTTGTAGAGCCCGTCCATCTGCACGACGGAGCTGCCCTTTCCGCCCGGAAAGACGAGAATCTTATCCTTGACGCTCACGCCCTCGAGCGCGTGGCCGACTTCGGTCACGACGCCGGTCTTCGGGTCAGTGTGGTAAAAAAGGATCTGGTCGGTGCAGGTGAGCACCTCGCCTCTCACCTTGCCCGCGGCGATCTGGCGGCAGGAAAATGTCTTTTTCATCAGCACACCCTCCCCTGCTTTGCCCAGCGGATGCAGGTGGCCGTGTCGTGCACGGCCATGCGGATGCCCGCCGTTTCCATGTAGTATGCGCCCTTGGGCGAATCCGTCACGCCGGGCTTTCCGGCAAGATAGCCCCAGCAGCATGCCTCGTCCACGCAGGTGTCGGCGATCAGGTCCGCGCCAAGGTCCAGAAGCCGGTCCTCGAGGCCGCTTTCTTTCGCCTCGCGCTTGATGGCGGCGGACGTCAGGATATGGATGTCGGCCTTCGCCTTCTCGCCGCCGAGCAGTCGCTCGACTTCTTCGATCTGCGCATACGTGTAGTGCGGGCAGCCAAGAATGCAGTATTCGATGCTGCCGTCCGCCGAGGGAGAGAACGCCTCAAGCGTCTGCTCCAAGTCAGACTGTGTGATGGTGACCTCCCTTTTCGGCGCTTTGCCGCCAAAAAGGTCGAACCCGTGCGCGGCCTCCGCCGTGACATTTGGAATGTGGTAGAGGTCGTAGCTGCCCGAAACGTTCAGCTCCGCGCCGAGCGCGATGAGCGCCTCGGTGCTGATCTTCTCGGGAAGGCCAAGGAACGCCGGAATACCCTTGCCGATCTTCTTTCCGCAAAGGCCGAGGACGGCGTAGTCAAAGTCCGACTCCATCTTCGCGTCCACGCGGACGGCGATGTCGGCGAAGCGATTCTCGCTCAGAAGCATCCCGTATTCGGGCGCGTAGCCTGTCACGGCAGCGCAGAGGGCGCTGGCCGCGCTCTCGCGGTTCGTGCGCGCGCCGAGAACGGCGTTGGCGTAAATCGTGGCGTTCGTCTCGGAAAAGGCGATGATCTCGCCATACGACGGGACGTTATCGGCAAGATACGGCGTGCAGCAGTACGTCAAACGCGCGCCGAGGCCGCAGTAGATACGCTCGGTCTTTCGCATGTTTTCGACGGCGGCATCAGTCAGCCGAGAACGAAAATAGTCGACGGAATAGCCGGGATTGACAGTCGGCGCGATGGCGCAGGAAGCCCCCGCGTCCAGGAGCTTGCCCGCAAACCAGATGTCGGCCTCCTGCGCACTGAGGGATACGTGCGCGCGGCTGACGGGAACCAGGCGCTCCGCATCAAAGCACTTGCCCACGCCGATCTGGATCCGCATCGCCATGGCCTTGCCCCTGCCGAACGCGCCGTCCAGCATTTTCTGCTGGTGATCCGTGAGTTTCATGGACCTCTCCCCTGCTTACTTCTTGCCGACGTCCAGGTTACCGGCCTCGGTGTCGTAGCCGGAGTAGAAGCCCTGGCCGGTCTTCATGCCGAGGTGGCCCGCGTCGATCATTTCCTTGAGCTTTGCGGGCGGCTTGTCGCGCTCGTCTCCGCTGGCGGCGTAGTAGGAATTTTCGATGTTGTAGATGGTCTGAAGGCCGATGAGGTCCATCAGCTTGAACGGGCCGATGTTGCTGTGCCACTCGGTCATCCAGCCGCGGTCGAACTCGGCGACGTCGGTGACATAGCCGTTGGCCCACAGGTACAGGCACTCGCGCTTGACGGCGCGCCACACGCGGTTGATGGAATAGCCCTTGATCTCGCGCTCGGTGATGACGGGCTCAAAGCCGAGGGTGTGATAGTGCGCGATAGCGGCCTTCTTCGTCTCCTCAGACGTGCTGGGGTTCCACATCATCTCCAGATAGCTGTTGCGGATGGGGTCGTCGTGGTCGACAGAGAAGGTCATGGCCTTGCGCTCGTCGCTCACATCTTTATAGATATCGCTCATCAGGAGCGAGGAGGTGTTCGAGTTCAGATAGCAGTGCTTCGGGCAGACCTCGTCGAGCTGCTTGAAAACAGCCTGCTTGACTTCGATCTTTTCCGGCACGTTCTCAACGACGAGGTCGGCGTCCTTGCAGGCCTCGTCGAGCGTCGTCGCGTAATGGATGCGGCCGCGCACAGCGTCGGCCTCGTCCTTTGTCAGCTTCCCCTCTTCGATGAAGTGAGCGAGCCACTTTTCAATCTTATTCTTGCAGGTGTCGATCGACGGCTGCGTGCGGCTGTAGCCGGTCACGTTCTTGCCGTAGAGCGCGTTGCGGAAAGCGATCATCGACCCCTGCGTGCCAATGCCGACGATGGTGACGTTTTTGATGGTATCTACTTCAGACATATTGCACCTCTCAAATTCCGGAGGGAGGAACTTCTGCGCCTCCGTTGTGATGATGGTAGTATAACACGCCATCGTTTAATTCGCGTTTATATTTCAACGCTATCAATAAAAATTTTTTAAGGAGCCGCTTTCGGCCCGCTTTTAAGGGAATGACCTGCTCTATCGCCCGCCAGATCAGCGAACGATAGAGCAAGAGAAGGCAAACCCGGAAAGGTCTGCCTTCTCTTGGAGCATTTGAATTACTTCTTCTGAGCGGGAGTCTTACCGAAGGTGAAGACCTGATACAGATAGCGCAGGAAGATTGCGGTGGTGGAGATACCGGCAACCAGCGGGGCGACCCAACCGATGATCCAGTCGATACGGTTGATGATGCCGAAGCTGTAGAAGCAGGCAAGCGCCACGTAGACAAGGCACAGAGCGCCGTCGATGCCGAGCCACTCGACTTTGATCTCCTTCTTGTACTCTTCCTCGCTGACGGGGCCGGAGGAGGTCATGATCATGCCCTTCTCAAGGTTCACACCGTCGGGCTTGACAAAGCCGGTGTTGAGAACCTTACCGAACTGGTTGCCAATGAGGAACGCTACGAAAGAAATAGGCAGAGACACGAGCATCGGATCGACGTTACCGCCGAGGGCTTCAATGCTGAGGGGATTAAAGTTAAACCAGAGCCAAGAGAGGATACCAACGATCATGGAGCAGAGGCCAGACATGTTGGTCTTCTTGCCATCGTACATGATGGCAGCCATCATGGGAACGAACAGCGCAGACATGGAGAGACTCGTGACAAGGATCATCGCATCATAGACCAGCTTGAACTTGAACGCAACGCTCAGACCGATCACGCCGAACACCACGCAGGCAATACGGGAAATGAAGATGGACTGCTTGTCGGTAAGGGGCTTTTTTCGCAGGACGCCGATGATATCGTTGGACACGATCTCGCCGCCGACCAGATAGTAGGTATCCATCGTGGAGATGATGGCGCCGAGCATCGCGAAGACGAACAGGCCGCGGCCAACGGGAGGCAGACCGCTGAGAACGAGCTGCATGTAAGCAACCTCGGGCTGGACGGTCAGCGCGGGATCCATCGCGCGGATGACGATAGCGGTGAACATCAGGCAAACGTCCATGCTCAGCCAGATGGAGAAGCAGGTCAGCATCGCGCGCTTACCGGTCTTGGGACCGTTGGAAGCGGTGAAGCGCTGATAGAACGCGGGATCCTTATAGACGTTGATGCAGATGAGGATCAGCACGATGGCACGGCCCAGAGGGATGCCGCCGAACGGGGTCATCATCGAGGGATCAACCGTGCTAAAGATCTCGTCGAGAGCAGCGAAGCCGCCCACGCCGTAGAACGCACTGGGGAAGACAAAAGCGACAGATACGATCATCAGGAAGAAGAAGATCATATCAGTGATGGCGACGCCGAGCAGGCCGCCAACGCAGGAAAGGCCGATGGAAATGGCAATGACGATGGCCGCAGCAAGGAACTTGTTCATGTTCCACGCAGCAACGCCGACATAGCCGCAGGCGCCGATCTCAGAGATGGAGAGGCAGGTCGCCAGCAGGACGATCGCGCCGATAAAGGAAGCAATGCGGCCGTAGAAACGGTCGAGCAGCTCGGTCATCGTGGAGTTGACCTTGACGGAAATACGGGGAGCAACCCACAGAGCCAGCGGGAAGCGCACAAGGTGCGCGCCGATGGACCAGATAAAGAATGCGGAAAGGCCCATGGTGGTAACATAGCCGACCGTACCGATCATACCGTTGCCGCCGTACCAGGATGCAGCGATCGTACCGACCGCGAGAGACCAAGGCAGAGCCTTGTTTGCGTGATAGTAGGCTTCCATATCAGTGTTCTTCTTGCTCATGAAGACGCTGATGGCGAAGATGCCGACCACGCACAGGACAATAGTAATATTGTCAATCAGTGTAAGCATTTTCTCCTCCTGTTGTTTTGCTGCGGAGTGATCTGCCGTCTCTCCGCACGGTTTTGATACGGGATACACATCTTCTGCGTCTTCCTTACCGCAAAATTCGTTGCCTTTCCCGCGATGACGACACTATAGCACAGTAAAGTTGGAAAAACGTTGAATCGTTTGAACGGGGTAAATTTTTTTCTTTCATAATTTTCAACGCTGTTTTGACGGCTCACTATTATAATATAAACAATCAAAGTGACAACAATTTGTTTTATTTACCGCAAGGAGGTTTTTACAAAATGAGCGAAACTCTGATCTTAAACGGAAAAGACCTGACGCTGGAGGATCTTTACTCCGTCGTTTATGACCGCCGCCCCGTGCAGATCGACCCTGAGGTCATCCCCCTCGTCGACAAATCCCGCCAGGTGCTTTTTGACATGGCGGCTGACGGCAAGCCCGTCTACGGCCTGAACCACGGCGTGGGCTGGAACAAGGACCGCGAATTTAGCCAGGACTTTTTCGAGCAGTACAACCGCAACCTCATCAACAGCCACTCCCTCGGCGTTGCGCCGTTTGCCAGCGTCGAAGAAGTGCGCGCGATGATGTGCATCCGCCTCAACACCGCCCTCTGCGGCCGCACGGGTATCGCCTCGAACATTCTTAAAATGTATGAGGAGTTCTTAAATCGCGGCATCCATCCCCGCGCCATGCGCCGCGGCGCCGTCGGCGAGGGTGACGTGAGCACGATGAGCATGATCGGTCAGGCCATGATCGGCCAGGGCGAGGTCGAATATCACGGCGAGATCATTCCCGCGATCGACGCCATGCGCGCCGAGGGCATCGAGCCCGCGATCCTCGGCCCGAAGGACGGCCTTTCCATCGTCTCCTCGAACGCGCAGGGCGAATCCATGGTGGTCCTGCTCGTCAAGGAGGTCGAAGAGCTCATCAAGCTGAGCGACGCCATCTACTGCCTGCACCTCGAAGGTCTCAACGGCGGCCTCCAGCCGCTCGGCGAGCGCGTGAACGAGGTGCGTGGCCTGCCCGGTCAGATCCATTGTGCCGCAGAGTGCCGCCGCTTCCTCGAGGGCAGCTATCTTGAGCATCCCGATTCCAAGCGCGCGCTGCAGGATCCCCTCTCCTTCCGCTGCGGTGCGGCCATCAACGGCTCTGTCTACGATTCTCTTGAGTACGTCAAGAATATCCTCGAGCTCCAGATCAACCGCACGGACGATAATCCCTGCATCCTCTATGAGGAGGGAACCACATCCGTCAGCCCGAACTTTGAGGTAACGACCCTCTCTCTCGGCGTCGACATGCTGGCCGCGGCGCTGTGCCACATGTCCCACGCCATTACGAACCGCCTCTACAAGATCGTCGACCCTGGCTTCACGGGTCTCAACCGCTTCCTGACCCCGCACGAGGTCAAGGCCATCGCGTTCTCCACGATACAGAAGACCTTCGCCGCGCTCGACGCCGAGAACCGCTGGCTCGCCAACACGACGACGCTCGACATCACTTCCTTCGCCAACGGCATCGAGGATCACGCCAGCAACCTGCCGCTTGCCGGTATGCGTTCTCTCCGCATCGTCGACAACCTGCGCTACATGCTCGGCATGGAGCTGATGCACGCCGCTCAGGCCGTCGAAATGCGCCGCGACCAGCGCGCTGACAACCTGCTCAAGCTCGGCAAGGTCACCGGTCCTCTCAAGGACGCTTACCGCAAGACCGTCCCCTACTACGATGCCGACCGCAACCTCAGCATCGACATTGAAAAGTCCTATCAGGTCATCAAGGACGGCTCGCTGCTCAAGGTCATCGAAGAGGCCGAGCGCGCGTAACATACAATCGCAAATGAAAAAGGACGCATCCGACCGGATGCGTCCTTTTTCTCAGCTTGTTTTTCGCGTTACAGGCGGCTCATCAGCTTGGCGAAGGTATCCGCCGTCAGGCCGCGGGCGGCCTCAGTCTTATAGAGGCGGTTTGCCGGGCGGCAGTTGTTGTGGATGGTCTCGGCAACCATCGGCGTGATCTCTTCGACGAGCTTTTCATCGAGCACGCGGCCGCGCATATACTCCTCTGCGTCCGTCACGCGGATCGGCGTGCCGCCGACCGCGCCGAGCGACAGTCTCGCCTGTTCGACCTTACCGTTTTCGTCGAGCCTGACGGCGGCGGCCAGTCCCTCGCGGGAGATGGACACACGCTCGCGCGAACCGATCTTATGGAACGCGCTGACAAAGCCCTCAAACTGCTTTAAGCCGATCAGAATGGCCGTGACGGCCTGATCCGGCCGCAAGATCGTCTTCTGCGGGCCGGTGATAAAGCCGTTCACCGGCGTCACGCTCGCCGTGCCGTCGGCGTTCATCAGCTCAAGCTGCGCATCATACAGCCACGAGACCGGAAGCATGTCACCCGCGGGCGAGGCGTTGTAGAGGTTGCCCGCCATCGTACCCTTGGCGCGGATCTGCGGCGAGCCGACATCGGACGCCGCGTCCGCGATGGCGCAGAACGCCTTGTCGTCCTTGAGTGCGGCGGATGCCGTTCATCGGCACCGCCGCGCCGATGCGCAGTACGCCGTTTTCTTTCGTGACGGTGTTCAGCTCGGGAATGAAGCCGGGGTAGATCAAAAGGTCAGGCGCGAACTTGCCCGCGCGCTCCTTGATGATAAAGTCTGTGCCGCCTGCGATGATCTTCGCCTTTTCCGTGGCGGCGGAAAGCGCCTGCGCGAGCTCGGCAAGCGTTTTGGGCGTTAAGCTCTGCACTGCGCTTCCCTCCTCTCCTTCGCGGCGCGCTTGACCGCGCGCACGATCTGGACATAGCCGCTGCACCGGCAGATATTGCCGGAGAGCGCCAGACGAATTTCATCTTCCGTCGGGTCAGGATTTTTGCGCAGCAGCGCCTCGGCAGACATGATCATGCCAGGCGTGCAGTAACCGCACTGGATGGCAAGCTCTTCGACAAAGCAGGTCTGGATGATATCGAGCGAGCCCATCTCGGCAAGACCCTCGATCGTCGTGACCTCGCGGCCTTCGAGCTGGATGGCGGCGGTCAGGCAGGAGTGGACGGCTTCGCCGTCGAGCAGCACCGTGCACGCGCCGCATTCGCCCTCCGCGCAGCCTTCCTTCGTGCCCGTGAGGTGCAGGTCCTCGCGCAGGATGTCGAGCAGGCGGCGGTCAGGCTCGGTCTCGAGCGTGACGGGCTTTCCGTTTACAATAAAATTAAGCGTCATGGTTCTCTCTCACCTCCGCCAGATATTTGAGAATGCAGTCGGGATCATACGGCAGCACCGAGAGGTTCGCGTGCAGCGCGTCGTTCACCGCGCCGCACACCGCCGGAGCGACCGGCACATAGCAGACCTCGCCGATGGATTTCGCGCCGAACGGGCCCTCCTTCGAACGTCCGTCCTGCAAAAGCTCCACGCGGATGTTCGGCAGGTCGTTTGCAAGGAACAGATGATATTTGGACAAACTCTCCGTGCAGCGGCCGTCCTTCTGCATGGTCATCTTTTCGCGCAGCGCAGCGCCGCAGCCCATCTGCACCGCGCCCTGGATCTGCGCCTCGCAGAGGCCGGGGTTGATGGCCTGACCGATGTCGTGCACGGCGAGATAGTCGAGCACCTTTGTAAAGCCTGTCCAGGTGTCGACCTCGACATGGGCAAAGTGCGCGCCCGTCACGCCGGGGTTCGTCACGTTCGAATAGCTCACGCAGGCCGTCAGGTTGCCGGCGTGGGTGTGCATGCTCTTTTTGGCGAGCTCGGCAAACGAAAGGAGCGGCTCGTCCTGCCCCGCACGGCAAATGTGGCTGTCGTTTAAGAACAGCTCGTCTTCTGGAATATCCAGAAGCGTAGACGCCGCGTGCAGCATCTTCTTTCTCAGGGTGTTCGCCGCATCCTGCACGGCGCGGCCGACCACATAGGTCGTGCGGCTGGCAAAGCAGCCGTAGTCGATGGGCGTGACCGCGGTGTCGCCCTCGGTCATGTAAATTTTATCCTCAGGCACCTTCAGCACCTCGGCGGCGATCATGCGCATCGCCGTCACCGTGCCGCAGCCGTGGTCGTGCAGGGTGAAATTCGCCTGCATCGAGCCGTCGGCATTTAAGCTGATGCTGCCCTCGCCGTAGTCATTGAAGCGCGGGAAGTATGTGTTGCCGTGACCGCCGATCCCGATGCCGACGCCCCTGCGGTAGCGCTGCTGGGAGGCGTTGAACGCCGCGTCCTCAGCTTTCAGCTTGTCCCAGCCGAACTTTTCGCTGCCGAGTGTGATCGCATCGCCGATGCGGATATCTTCGAGCGACAGGTGGAGTTTCTTGTCCTCTTCCCCGCTGCGCGCCACATTCTTGAGGCGAATCGCAAGGCGGTCCATGCCGAGCTTTTCCGCCGCGGCGTCGAGCTGGCGCTCCATCATCAGCGCCTCTTCTGCCGCCGACCAGCTGCGGAACGCGCCGGAGACCGGCGAATTCGAGCTGATGACCTGTCCATGATAGTGCATGTATGGAATGCGGTAGCAGCGCGTCGGCTTACCGGCCAGCGCGCGGACATAGTCGCCCGCGTTGCCGATGTAAGCGCCCGCGTCGAGCGTCACATCGCAGTAAATTTCCTTCATCTCGCCGTCGGGCGTGTAGTAGCCGCGCGCGCTCATGCGCATCGCGCCGCGCACGATCGTGTCGGTCATCGCCTCGCCGCGGGAATAGACGAGCTTGACGGGGCGGCAGAGTTTTTTGGCGACGAGCGCCGTGACGGGCTCTAGAAACCACTCCTGCTTGGCACCGAACGAGCCGCCCATCGTCGCCTTAACGACGCGTACATGGCTCTCCGGCATCTCCAAAAAGTCCGCGAGCACGGTACGAATGCCGTGCACGGCCTGGTTTGGGCAGTAGACGGTCAGCATGTCGCTATAGGGGTCATAGTCGGCAATGCAGGCGTGTGTCTCCATCGTGGCGTGATGCAGGCGCGGCAGCTCCATCGTGCTGCACACCTCAATGAGCCCTTCGGTGCTCTCCTGCTTTTTGCCGACCTCCAGCGTGTATTCGTCTCGGACGGGTGTTTCGCCCTCCAGGCAGTTCTTGCCCGCGAGCGTATCATCAAAGCCGATGGAAAACGGAAGCTCTTCATACTCGACTTCGACAAGACGCGCGGCTCTCTCCGCTGTTTCCTGGTCGCAGGCCGCGACCACGCCGATCTTGTCGCCGACAAAGCGCACATACTGATTGAATGCGCGTTCCTCGTTCGCTAAGTACGCCTGATTGAAGCTTGAACGGTAGCGGTTATACTTGCGATCGCTCGTGTTCAGGCAGTGATAAACGCCATAAACCCCCGGAAGCGCCAGCGCCTTTTCCGCATGGACCGCCTTGACATAGCCGTGCGGAATCTTGCTGTGGAGCATGCAGAGATACGCCATATTGGGCAGCGAGAGATCGCCGGCGTATTTGGTATACCCCGTGGCCTTGCCCTTGGCGTCGTGGATCGGACGCGCTGTTCCAACGTAATTCAAATGGATGCCTCCTAAACTAAACGGGCAGCAAAAGGCAGACCCGTACTATTTTGATGCTGCCTTTATATCATACGCGCGTTGAATTAGCGTTGAGGTATTCGACCATAGCGTTATTTTTCGCTTAGAATATCGTATTTTCGTCGAAGTACTTGCTATTTTTCAACGGTTTGAGTATACTACCTTTGTTTACTGCACTAACGTGTTATTTCTGTTGGGAGGCCTTGACATGCCTGAGTTAAACGCAAAACTGTTCGGTACGCCCGCCGTTTCCGTCGACGGGCGGGAGATCACGCTCCCCTATAAAAAAGCCGACGCTCTTTTGTACTATTTGATCCTCAAGCGCAAAACCACCCGCAGCGAGCTCATCGGCCTGCTCTACGAGGATACCGATTCCGCCACAGCGCTCAAAAATCTACGCCACGCGATCTACACCATCCGCAAGGCGTTTGCCTTCGATCCCTTCGTCCCCGGCCAGCGCTCGATCGTTGAATTCTCCGCCGACGTTGAGATCGCCTGCGATGTCTACGATTTTGAGCGCGGCGACATGCTCAGCGCCTATCACGGGGAATTTCTGAAGGACTTCAATGTCTCCCACTCCTCCGCGTTTGACGCATGGCTGAGCGATCAGCGCAATCTCTATCAGTCGCAGTACCTCCACCAGCTTTTGGCGGCGGAAAAGGAGGCCTATTACGCCGGCAAGCTCGACCTTGCCGAAAAGTACGGCACGGAGTACATCGCCATCGACCCGCTGGAGGAAAGCGCGTTCTCCACGCTCATGCAGGTCTACCGCGACCATAAGAAGTTCCGTAAAGCACTTGGCCTTTACCATACGCTCTGCAAGAACCTTTCCGACGAATTCAGCATCTCCCCGCTCAAGGAGACCTCCGCGCTCTACTATCAGATCGTCGACGCGTGGAACACCTCGACCTACAAGCTCGAGGTCGGCAGCGACCAGCAGCTCATCGGCAAGGACGCGGTGCTGCACAAGCTCGTATCGCTGTGCAATGGCTCGCGCCTTGAAAGCGACAAGATCTGCGCGCTGATTCAGGGCAAGACGGGCGTCGGCAAGACATACCTCATCAACTACATCCTGCACCAGTACGATTTTTCCGGCTGGGCGATCTGCCAGGCCTCGTGCTACCAGTCCGAGATGAACACCGTGCTCGCCCCGTGGAACACGATCATGCTCCAGCTCATCCCGAAATTCGAATCCGAAAATATCCGTATTCCGGATGTTTACATTAAGACCGCCGCGGGCCTCTTCCCCTGCTTGTCCGTTGAATGCCAGCACAATTTCTCCGGCATTTCGAGCGACTATCCCGCGGGCGCAGATTATCTCGCCGCGCTTGAGAGCACGCTGCTCATTTTGTCGACGGTCGCCAAAAAGGTGCCGGTGCTGCTCATTTTGGAGGACATCCACTGGATCGACAACAACAGCGCCGACCTCCTTTCGATGCTGCTGCACCGCCTGCGCAGCACGAACATCACGATCATCTGCACGAGCCGCGACATTTTGCAGCCCTACGCCCAGCAGGTGCTCAACAATGCCGTGCGCGACAAGCTGCTCGACGTGTACAATATCGACGCCTTTTCGCAGGAGGAGACAACGCGCTTCGTCAACTTCTACGCCCCGGGCCGCTACTCGCAAAAGGAGATCGACAACCTCTACCAGAGCACGGAGGGCAATGGCCTCTTCCTCGTGCAGCTGCTCGACTCGATGCACGAGTCGAATGGGCTCAAAAACATCCCTGCCAGCGCGGACAGCATCATTCAGATGCGCCTCGCGGGCCTTTCGTCCGATGAATTGCAGGTACTCGACGTCATCTCGGTCTTCCGCGACTGGGCGCCGTTCGACATTCTCACCTCTCTTCTGACAAAAACGCCGCTGGAGCTTCTGTACCTCTGCGACCAGCTCAAGCAGAAAAATCTGCTCACCGAATCCACGCGCGGCAAGGTGCTCGGCTATTCGTTCACGCACGAGCGCGTGAAGGCCATGCTCTCGCAGCGCCAGTCGGAGTCCGCGCGCCGCATCCTGCATCTGCGCGCCGCGCAATATCTGGAGGCGCAACTCGGCAGCGACGGTTCGACCGACCTCTACGATCAGCTCGTGCAGCACTTCACCGCAGGCGGCGACACCTTCAAAGCCTTCAAGTATAAAGTACTTTCCCTTGACGCATTTGCCGGTATGTGCTATGAGCTCATGCCGATCCTGACCGACGGCTCGGACGCACTGACAGTCAAGGAGGATGGTCTGACCGGCTACTTTCAGATCCTCGAGCGTGAGCTTGCCTCGCTGCGCTCCACGCAGTTCGGCGCAAACGCCAAGGAGCTCGACCAGCTCGAGCGTCAGCTCCTGTACGTCGAAAGCCGCTACTACATCCACGGCGGCGAATACGACGCGGGCCTCCCCGTTGTCGGCCAGCTCCTCAAGAGCAGTACTACCGCGGGCGACTGGCAGATGGCCGCGAACGCGCATTTGCAGTTCATCTACTATGCCATCCAGACCTATGATCTTCCCGTCATGCGTGAGCATCTGCGCCTTGGCATGCAGTATAAATCGCGTTTGGAAAATACGCCGGACTGGGGTAAGTTCCTGCGCCTACAGGGCCTCATGTACCTGATGATCGGCGAATACGACAAGTGCCGCAGTTGGCTCGACCGCTCCATCAGCTTTTTTGAATCACTCGACGCGGACGGCGAGGGCCGCTATGTCATCAGCATCGCGGGCGCGTACAACTATATTGCCGAAACGTACCGCCTTGAGCGCAACTTCGACAAGGCACTCGAATACTACGACAAGGCCATTCTCTTCAACCAGCGCCGCGGCTCGTACCCCGGCGCGGCCATCATCTACACCGAC
>OCQC01001916.1_pt1 | contig 13987 bp, 6 predicted proteins | sample 1538401 | NCBI WGS metagenome assembly OCQC01 (sample SAMN04571689, study PRJEB22368) | human gut metagenome | biome: human gut; material: stool | host: Homo sapiens | place: Luxembourg | collected 2012-08-03 | reverse complement strand
CTTTACTCCCCAAAGGCTCTTATTCTTTCCTACCGCTGAGAATGTCATACACTTTGTGCCTGCCTCATCTTTCATATCACAGAACACGCCTTTAAACTCTTCGTCGTCATACTTTATCGTAACATAGTATGTGCCATCCTTAACAGTCCATATCCCTTTTATGTCTTTTCCAAACACACTGCCCTTATCAGTAAAGATAAGTTTAAACGGCTTTGCTATCTCACCGTCTACCGTTGTGTCCTGGTCTACAACATAATAATCTCCGATAATCTTTTCATTATCATAACCTTTTTCAGAAACCGTCTCGCCGTCTGTCGCATAAGGCAGCATACATGGCCAGCCGTCTTCATTAAGAAGATACTGATGCACTCTCGGCTCATGAGCCTCTGTTCCATCATCGAATCTCGTATGGTTTACGATATATCTCTTTCCGTCACTATCTATAAGTGCTGAGTTATGCCCCGTTGCCTTATATGCCTTTTCAAGACTAGGGAGCATATAGTTTCCTGAAAGTTTAAGACCAAAAAATGATTCATCACCTGAGTCTGGCTTTGGTGTATTTCCTTTCATATCCACATAAGGTCCGTCAACTTTCTTTGAACGGAAAGCTCTTATCTGGTAACCGCCGTCACTTGTAAGCGAACCATACGATACAAACAGATAATAATAACCGGCTTCTTTATCATACTCAATCCACGGTCCCTCTATCGCTACATGACCGCCGCCGATAAGTCTCTTTCCGAAATATGCGTCAACATTATTTTTCTCATCAGCTTTAGGATGAATGACTTTCCCCGTATTCTCATCAATCTCAAGCAGGAAGATACCGCCTGACCATGAGCCGTAGACCATCCACATCTTTCCGTCCTCATCATAAAATGTAGTAGGGTCGATGGCATTAGGACACTCATTATAATTGTATTCCTCAAAGTCGCCACCGTTACTTGTTATGTAATGTTTCTTTGCATAATCTTCAGTCACATAATCACAGACATCCGTATCCTTAAGAGTATCCGAAGTAAATCCCGAATAGATAAGAGCACCTTTCCACTCAAACGGTCCCTCCGGAGAATCAGAAGTTCCATAGCACAGATTTGATGCATTCCATGTTGATGATGTGCAATAATACATGAAATATTTCTTTAACTTCTTATTATATACAACATCAGGAGCCCATACATGAGTACCGTTGTCATCCGTAGGAATAGCACTGAACGCCCCACCTGAATACTTAAATGCCTTATCGTTAGTCATAAGATTTTTGTAAACAGGATTATCCGTTGTGTATCCGTCACCGATACTTGTCCAATTTCTAAGATCAGTTGACTTTGCAGTAGACATATGCGAGCCATAAATATAATATGTATCATCAACCTTTAATATAGAAGGATCATGGACACTTACACCTGCATCTATGGATGCCTTTTTTATGCCGTCATATTTCACCGTATAATCAGGCTTTAATTCTTTTTCCTCTTTTTCAAGTGCTTTCATATCAATCTTTCCTCCGTTTGATGTCGATGAATTTTTTGAACTGCTGCAGCCACCTGCCAATATTGCGGTACTGCATATAGCTATGCAAGTACCTAAGCTCACAAGCTTTTTACTTAAATTTCTCATACTTACCTCCGATAAAAAATCTCCAAAATCGTGTACCTTTTCTGCATATTTTAGATTTTCATCTTTTTATTTCCCACTTCTGTACTGTCATCCGTGGATAATTGTTATATTTGACAAAAACTTAAAATAATTTACACTTTTATATAGTTAAATATAACAAACATCTGACTGAAAAGCAAGTGAAAAATGTAAATGAACACAACAAAATGTAACATTCAAGCCTTACATTTATTACATTTATAAACCTGCCGGTAAACTGTAAGCCGCTGCTGTACAGCAGACTTATCACTCTTCTTTCATTTTTTCAATAGTGATAACATCGTCAAGAACATAGCTAAAAGACGGTGACGATGAATTTGCATTTTCTTTATACGGAGTATTAAGATTTATCTTATCATTCCGGTCAAATACACTTACACCGGTAAAAGGACCTGAAAACACTTCCAGTTTTCCCTTTTCAATTTTTTCTATAGTGTCCTCCACCATCTCCTTTGTTCCTTTTGGCACTATTGCTTCGTTTATATCAAGTATCCTTACCCAGCCTTTATCAATCCCTGCCATGGCATCCTGCTTATAGGTACGGCCGTCAATACATTCTTCTATCTTTTTATCATGCAATAAAGCATATACCGACTGCTCAAAATAGCTTGAATAATCCACACAGCAGCTTACAAGCGATCTTGTCGGTGCAATATCTGTCATACTCTGATTGTACCCTACGTGATATACCGGTATATCCCTCTGAGCATTTTCACATATAGCTGCCGGTCCGACCGTATCTGAATGTTGTGATATAACAACACAATCCTCATCAACCAGCTCTTTTGCCGCCTGTTTTTCCGTAGAATAGCTCGACCAGGTATTTGTGTACTTCACTGTCATGACAGCTTCCGGTACTACTGACCTGACACCGAGATAAAATGATGTATATCCCGATATTACTTCCGGCAGCGGAAATGCCGCCACATAACCGACTTTTGCCTGCTCCTTTGTAATGATATTTTCATCTATCATCTGCTTTATCTTCATTCCGGCTACTTTTCCACACACATATCTGCCCTGATATATCTCTCCAAAACAGTTATGATAATTTGACAAAACCGGCTTTTCATTTGCATTATCTCCTGTAGGTACGCAGAATTGTATATTCGGATATTTTTTTGCCACTGCCTTGACATCCGGTCCATAACCATAGCTCGCCGCAATTATATAATCACACCCACCGTCGATAAGCTCCTGCAAAGGTTTTTCAATCTGTCCTTCTGTCACATTGTATGTCGTAACACATTCTATCCGGTCACCATACACCTCCTTGATATGATTTCTTGCCTTTATAAAATTGTTTGTATAAGGTGTAATCTCATCACCTACAAAAATAAAACCAACCTTAATATGTTTTTCTTCCGTTTTTGTAAGATTATGTATTCCAAACAAACATAAAGTCATGACAATACAGGTTATCAGGCATAATGCGTATCTTTTTTTCATTCTTCCGTTTCTCCTTTTGATCTTGCGTATAAACTTTCCACATCAATAATACCTTCATCCATAAGTGACAACATTATCTTAACCAGTTTCGGGTCAAACTGTGTACCACTGCAGCGTTTTAATTCGTTTGTCACATAATCAATGTCAAGCTGCTTTCGATATACACGGTTTGCCGTCATCGCATCAAACGCATCCGCAATACCGATAATGCGTGCTTCAATAGGAATATCCTCACCTTTTAGTCCGTAACAGTAACCTGTCCCGTCATACTTTTCATGATGATACAATGCTCCTATATTTACATTATCTATCAGCGTGAAGTCCTTTAATATATCAGCACCCAGCGTTACATGAGTTTTCATTATCTTATATTCTTCATCTGTGAGTTTCGCCGGCTTATTTAATATCGCATCAGGTATTTCAATCTTTCCTATATCATGAAGTAACGCCATCTTGCGGAGATTTTCACATTTTTCATCAGAAAAACCAAGTCTTTTTGCTATCGCAACCGAATACTCCGATACCCTGTATGAATGTTGACTTGTATTGGAGTCTTTTGCATCAACGGTGCGTGCGATTGAGAGAATCGTTTCATTGCTCATCTTAATCTGTTTCTTTGCATATTCGAGTTCGAGCTTCTGTTTAAGCATTGTCCTCTGCATACAGGTTCTCGTAATAAACCATGTAAGCCATATAATCACAAGCCCTGCTATGATACAGATATAAAGCCTGAACCACCAATATTGATACATTTCATTCTCTTTATCAATAATATAACTTCCTGATTCTATAACATTTCCATCATAGCCGTCTAAAATTGATATTTTAAACACATATCTTCCGGTTTTTAAATCAGTATATGTTATCTTATTAAACTCACTTAACAGACAGGTCCGCCTCTTTGTGTCGTGTCCTTCTAACTTAACACTTATATACGGATCTTTCACAGAATAATTTAATATCTCCGGTGCAAATGTAATCTGTCTTGAATCTGCCGACATCTTTAATGTATCTATACGGTCTATTGCCACCTTTTCGCCATCAATCTCAACATAATTCATAATCATACGGTATGAATCATCACCCCTACTGCCGTCTGACATATTTACCTTTACCACACCTGTATCACAGCAAAGATACAAAGCATCACTTTCCCTGCATGGCCATGAATTTGCAACCAGTGATGCTCTAAGACCATGTTTTGAATTTATCAGCAGATAATCGCTTCTCACATTTTTAATCAGTTCCTTTATCTTTGCCTCATAGATTCCCGCACTGCCAAGCACCCAGCAGATTCCATTCTTATTGCATACTATATCATAATTATTGCTGTACGGAAATTTATCAAGACTCTTGACCTTACCGTCTTTTGACATATAACAAAGACCATTGCTTGTAACAATAAACATTCCGCCATAGACTGTCTCACTAACCATACGCAAAACTACATCCGATGACAATCCGTCTTTTTTTGTTATCTGCGTCACTTTGCCGTTTTTGTCAATTTTAGTTATTCCGCCACCATCCGAACCGACATAACACGCGTCTTTATGCTCCAGCAGACATAAAGACTTTTCATTGAGCATACCATCCTTTGAATCGAGAACATTTACAACTCTGTCCTCCGACATAATTGCAACACCGTAATCTCCTGCAATCACAATCCTGCCATCACTACATTCGATTATATTTCTGAACCGCATCCCCGGTATTCCCTGTTTATCAGTGAAATTTTTAATGTCATACCCGCCATTTTTATTTATTGTGACTTTATATATTCCCATTTCTGTTGTGGCTATCCACAATGTATTTTTGCTGTCTGCTTTCAAACATCTTATCCTGACATTTTGAAGCTGCCTTGTAAGCTGATTGCTTACTTTTTTTCTTCCCTTAACAGCGACCAGACCGTCATCGGTACCGCAAAAAAGCATGCCGTCCCACTTTTCCGTAGAATTTACAACCGCCGTCATACCAATATTTTGAAATATCTCCTCAAACGAGGACTTACACATTTCAAGAAGTCCTAGTCTTGACGAACTAAACCATAAATTTCCCTGATAATCAACAAGCATACTGTCAATCGAACTGTTAAAATTGTTTGTATTTATCTTGTAATAACTGCCGTTTTTACCCAGAACTGCCACACCTGTATCTGAGCACACAAACATCTTATCATTATCCGCCTGATAAAAGTAATTTATAGATTCAAAGCCACTTATCCTGATTTTATCTTTAAGTTTAAGTTTTTTTGATTCCATATCAAATATGTATATCGAATTTCCAGTCGTACCAATATATAACTGACCGGCTTTTGAAAAATAAACTTCATTGCAATCCTTAAATTTGCTGACAGCTTTCGGAGTATTTATAAGTTTGCCATCACTTATCCAAAACATTTCTCCCCTCTCAGTTACACCGGCAACATTTCCATTATCATCAGCAGTCATTGACACCACATTTTTTATGTTTTTAAATGTTTTTGTCACCTTGACTCCTCCGCTAAGAGATACTACCGATAATGCCTCTGAAGTTCCAATATAATAATTTCCATGTGAATCACATACTATCTTCTTTACTGAATTTGAAAGAAGTCCGTTTTGGTCATCCACCACATTAACGGCATCCTCATTGATAAAAATAGTAACACCATTATCATTGGTTCCAACCCACAATCTTCCCTCTTCATCAACATACAGGCAATTTACACTTTTGACCGAACTAATATCCTGAAAACAGACAAATTTCACTCCATCATACTTAAAAAGCCCCGCATAAGTGCCTATCCAAAGCTTTCCATCCTTTGTCTGGGCTATATCATTAGCCTCACCTGATAAAAGTCCCTCATCCTTTGAATACTGCTTCTGTATATAGGAATACAATTCCGATTTGTATTCCGATTTGTATTCCGATTTGTTATTTTCTGAATTTGCTTTTGATACTTTCCCTGCTTTTGTCTCTGATGTATATCCTGCTTTTGAAGTCTGCACTGACTTATTTTGTGCCGCCGCTGTCTTTTCTGTTTTTCCGCAGCAAACTCCTGCCATGACTACAGCTAAAATGATTATTTGTGTTATCGTTTTAAATCTTTTGTTGAGTTTTTTTCTGATATAATGAGCAATTTTGAGCAATAAATACATTATCTCTACAGTCAGTATCTTATCCATAAATTCCACACAAAACTGACCGGCTATATAAGAAATAAATTTGGGCAGTCCCTTGTCAACACACAGCAGCATAACCTGATTTCCCCATACATTACTTATATTGCCACTATATAACAATGCGTTTACCATAACTGCCATAACAGTCGAAAACAATGCAAGCCCCATACCTAAAGTCATCGTCGTAAACTGTTTATCAAAGACTCTCTTTTTTGAATAAATCCCCACAATAATCCCAAGCATACTTCCGACAACACAATATATCAATTCCTGTTCAACAAATATTCCATAAATAATATTGTTGGTAAATCCAACAAAAGCACCACAGACGGGACCGTATAAATATGCGACCAAAAAAGTTCCTATCGAGTCAGTCCACACCGGCAATACAAACTTTACGGCAAATTCCCTGCCTAAAATATCAATAAGCAATGCCGCTACAGTTACAAAAATTATCATGTATTCTTTTTTATTTTTCATTTACTATTCTCCTCAGATTAAATCACTGTTCCCCGTCGTTTCCCGCAAAAGAGATAACCTTTTTTCCTCTGCTTCTCTCGTAAGTTTTTCTTTCCATTGATACTCCCAGTTTTAATAATGATAATATATATGCAGAAAAGTTTCAAGTTTTTGACATATTTCAAGCTTTTATTTTGTAACAGTAAAACCTGCCATTTATAACCCTGTCAGTAAACTGTCAGCCGCTGCCACGCAGCTTATGTTTACCTCATGTAATAATATCTGAATGTGCGTTTGTCATTATATATTTTTCTATATACCAAAAATCGCTGCAGAATATCTGATAATACTATGATATTCCACAGCGATTTTTTACTTTGCATAAAACAGCTTATTATTACCTAAGCTTATGAAAATGATGCCACAGATTGCTCCATTGCTACGCAATTTTCGCAATCCCGCAAACACATCATATCATTTCATTACTGAAGAAGTGAAAGTACACCCTGGTTAGACTGATTAGCCTGTGCAAGCATAGACTGACCTGCCTGTAAAAGAATGTTATTCTTGCTGTATACAACCATTTCAGAAGCCATATCTGTATCACGGATACGAGACTCTGATGTCTGAGTATTCTCAGCGGCTGTATCAAGGTTTGCTATTGTATGCTCAAGACGGTTCTGAACAGCACCGAGTTTACTTCTCTGTGCAGATACTTTCTTGATAGCTGCATCAATAGTTGTAGTAGCTTTCTTAGCACCATCCTGAGTAGCAATGTCAATCTTATTTGCATCTACGCCGAGTGATCTTGCACTCATATCGTCAATAGTAAAGCTCATTGTCTGACCTTCATTGGCACCAATCTGGAGAGTAATTCCTGCATTTGAAGAAACACCATCATATCCATCCTGTCCCCATAATGCTTTTGTACTTCCAAGTCCTGCACCATTCTCCATTGTAATCTGACCAACTGTAGTAGCTCCGCTTGTTGCAAACAATGTATTTGGTTCATCCGGAGTTGCTCCGCTTAAAGTTACATCAAAATCAAATCCTGCTGATTTAAGAATATCCTCTAAGTCCTCAGCTGTGTATTCTTTACCAGCTGCAAGATGAATTTTATACGCACCCGCTGTAATAGAATTAGCAGCATCAGCAGTAATTGCTGTAGTTGTTTCTACCTCTTCTTTACCAGCTTCCTTATCAAAAGCAAAATCAAATGTAGTATCATTAAATTCTGCTCCATATTTGTTAGATGTAAATTTAATCTTGTTAGCACCTACAAATGTATCAGCAGCAACCTCTACTGCATCAGAAGATGCCTTAACACCTGCAGCCGTTGCTGTTCCATCAGCTGCAGCATCTGCATTCAAAATTCCATTCTTTAATGTCACTTTTACTTCTGCCGGAGCACCTGTTGCCGTGCTGTCTTCCTGCTTTGCATTTGATATAATATCATCAATCTCATCCTGAGTATAAACTTTATTAAGAGAAAGATTTAAAGTTAATGTTTTTCCATCTTTGCCCCAAATTGCTGTTTCCTGACCAGCTTTTGTTGTTGCTGTAGTAGTAGTTGCCACCTTAATTCCTGCTACATTTGAAGTAACAAGCGCACCATCTAATGTACCATCAACTACACCAAACTTTGGTCCGGAACCTGTTGTAGATGAACTTCCACCCTGGCTTCCATCAAGAAGTTTCATTGTATTGAATTCTGTTGTACTTGAAATTCTTGTAAGTTCTTCCTGAAGCTGACTGATTTCCTTCTGTACTGCCTCACGGTCATCATCTGTCTCTGTACCGTTTGATGCCTGTACTGAAAGTTCTCTCATTCTCTGAAGGATTGAGTGAGACTCATTTAATGCACCTTCTGCTGTCTGTATAAGTGAGATACCATCCTGTGCATTTGCAGAAGCTTTATTTAAACCACGAATCTGGCTTCTCATCTTCTCTGAAATAGAAAGTCCTGCCGCATCATCTGCTGCACGGTTAATTCTATAACCAGAAGAAAGTTTTTCTGTTGATTTTGAAAGCGAGCTGCTTGTTACTCCTAACATTCTGTTAGCATTCATTGCTGACATATTGTGCTGTACTATCATTGCCATAATAATTACCTCCGTGTTTTTCCTACGCTCCAAATCCGTTTGTGAGCGTATTGTGAAATTTGTTTTGTATCTTTATTTATAATAAAATCAATGCACGATGCCGCTGTATCATTTTCGATTAATAAAACTCTGAAAAATCCACACTGTCTTATCTGAAAAATATAAGACATTATCATCTGTTCACCGATTTATTACCAAAGCCATGCGGATATACGCAATCCGTTTTGCTGCTTGTCCATAAATACAGTCGCTTTGCGAACTGTCAGTGCAAAAACAGCTTCTATATTTTTATTTTCTGCGATATTTTTCAGGATGCTCTTTTTCTTCATAGTAAGAAGGAAACTCACACTCTATTCCATTTTCTTTCATATGTTTTTTAAGAGCTTTGCTTCTGACTATATTTACATCCTTCGGTGCATCTATCATTATCCTGTGATGATTTCCTGAACCACCGAGAAAAATAATCTTTACATTATCTCCAACCATGAGATACTCTTTTTTTTCAACTGAAAGCCTTAACATTTGCATTACCTCCCTGTATTTTATTTACGGCAGTTTTTTTAGCTGCTATTTCATATCACATTTTTATTTCTCAGCCTGTCTTTTATTGATTTATACCAGTACGACAAAAAGTAAATCTTTAATATATTGAGCTTGAATGTACTTTTGAGAGTGCATGCTTATTCAATGCATCAATTATTTGTTGTCCTGACACTACATATGTAGTTTTTAGCAATAATTTTTAGCAAACTGAATTAAAATAAATATTTAACGAAATACTATTTATAACCGAAAACTGCTATATCCTTGCCTTGTAATCGAAAATGTAACAGAATGGATAGTGTGTTACATTTTTTTACTTTTATGAAAACTTTATTTGAAAATATTTTTTATGAAATATGTGATTTTAGTTAGAACACATGATAAAAACTGAAATTATTATTATAAAATGATGTGACTAAAAATATATTAGAAGAATTTTGATGATGCATTAAATCTGAATACAAGATTTTTACATTACAAACAGACACAAAACTTTTATGCACAATTACGGTTTACACCTGCAATACGGCAATAATGTTATTTGTGCCCGTATGAAATTTTTTGTTTTCTTTGCTGATAGTTTTATTAAGTATGCATTTGAGCATCTCTAAACATAACCTATAACCCAACTGCCACATTGATACAAATTTTAAGCCTGTTTATTGCACTATAGATTTACAAGGCAAAAGACTTCGTCCCTGTCATCCTGGTCTATCCCCAGATACCTTGTTGTTATTTTATATGACGAATGATTATAGATGCTTGTAAGCAATGCCGGTGACACTCCTTTTTTCCAGGCATGATACCCAAATGTTTTTCTGAGCGAATGGCAGCTCACCTTTTGGCTGAGCAGACATTTTTTTGCTGCGGATGATATTATGCGAAATGCCTGAATCCTGCTGATAGGCTTATTTTCTGATTTCTGACCCAGAAAAATAAATTGTTCCATCACCTCACATAAATTTTCTTTCTTTTCAAAAATTTCTTTTAAATATGATGCCAATGCTTCTTTTAAATTATCATTTATAAAAATAGTCGTTTCCTTTCCTGTTTTCTTCTCTTTTATATCAATATGAGATTTGAAAGACAGCAGACTTTCATTATATACATCTTTCCAACGAAGTTTTAAAATATCAGAAATACGCAAAGCGGTATTAAGTCCGCATACAATAAGAAGATAATTTCTTTTATTTGGCTTAATATCGCAATAATATTTCTTAATCTTATCTAATTCCACAATATCACGAATAGGCTGAGTAAGTTTCATTTCAATAATCCATCCTTTCAATTTTAACATTTCATAGGTAATTGCGAAACTAACTATATGTTGTATCAATTGCACAGCTATAACAAATAATATCGTCGGCACGCTTTCGCTATGTTGTCGTTCGTAGCAGTACATAAATCAGCAAAAAACGCTGATTAAGTGCTGACGACGACAAAAATGCCGACTAACACTATTTGTTATATCTGCACAATTTAATCAAGATTTATGATAGTTTCGCAAATACCTAATTTTTTATAGCTGGGTTATTAACAATTTTCAAAAATTTTTTAAAAAAGCTAAAGTATCCAATCTGACTGCCGATAAATGTTATGTAAACAAAAATGTAACACACTATCCATTGTGTTACATTTTTTATTTTCAATATTCATACACAGTTCTCTACTTTTTAAATTATAGCACACTTACAGATAATCCCAGTAACAAAAAAAGCCACATTGCAAATATAAAAATTATATTTACAATATGGCTTTTTTCTGTTTCTTTACTTTACACATTCCATGCTGCTATGCTTCTGCACAACACAAATCAAAAATGTAATAAATATTTTTTCTCAAAAATCTGTTATTTTACTCAGAATTACATAACTGTGTAATCCTATATTTTATCAGCAGTATCTTATCACATATCATATTTACTGTCTTACTTTTATATGCACTTCTCTAAGCTGCTGCTCGCTTACTTCGTTTGGTGCACCACACATAAGATCCTGTGCATTTCCGTTCATCGGGAATGGTATTATCTCACGGATGTTTTCCTCGTTGCGAAGAAGCATTATCATACGGTCTACTCCCGGTGCCATTCCTGCGTGTGGTGGTGCTCCAAACTGGAATGCATTGTAGAGTGCTCCGAATTTTTCCTTTAAGTCTTCCTCTGTATAGCCTGCGATTTCAAATGCCTTAACCATTATGTCGAGGTCATGGTTGCGGACTGCTCCTGATGAAAGCTCGATACCGTTACATACAATGTCATACTGGTATGCAAGGATTTCTGACGGCTCTTTTGTGTTTAATGCTTCAAGTCCGCCCTGTGGCATTGAGAATGGATTGTGAGTAAAGATATATTTCTTCTCCTCATTGTCATACTCATACATTGGGAAGTCGTTTATATAGCAAAATCTGTAGCTGTTCTTCTCGATAAGGTCAAGTCTATTTCCAAGCTCTGTACGAATCTGTCCTGCATAAAGAGCTGCCTGTGCTTCTCTGTCTGCGATAAAGAAGATTGTATCTCCAGGTGTAAGTCCTGCTATATCAGCAATTTCCTGTTTCATGTCATCAGGAATAAATTTGTCGATAGGTCCCTTATATGACTTATCTTCAAGAACTTCAAGATAACCAAGTCCGCCCATTCCGATAGACTGTGCAAATTTGAGAAGTTTCTCATGCTGTCCCTTTGAAAGTTTTGCATGGACATTTATCGCACGGACTGTCTTTCCATGGAACGGCTTAAATGTGCATCTCTGGAAGAAATCTGTAACATCGACAATGCGGAGCGGATTTCTAAGGTCAGGCTTGTCTGAACCAAACTCAAGCATTGCCTGTTTGTAGCTGATGATAGGATATGGTGCCTGTGTAACTTCATATCCCTCAGGTGCAAATTTCTCAAATGCTGCCGTGAGGACTTCCTCACCAACCTTAAATACATCTTCCTGTGTTGCAAAGCTCATCTCAAAATCGAGCTGGTAGAACTCTCCCGGTGAACGGTCTGCTCTCGCATCCTCATCTCTGAAACAAGGTGCTATCTGGAAATACTTGTCAAAACCTGACACCATAAGAAGCTGCTTGTACTGCTGTGGTGCCTGTGGCAATGCATAAAATTTACCTTTGAATTTGCGTGATGGTACGATATAATCTCTTGCACCCTCAGGTGATGATGCACAAAGGATAGGTGTCTGAATTTCTAAAAATCCCATGTCTGTCATCTTCTGACGAAGAAAACTTATAACATTTGATCTAAAAATCATATTGTCACGAACCTTTGCATTTCTAAGGTCAAGATAACGGTATTTAAGACGAACATCCTCTCTTGTCTCTTTTGATGTCATAATCTCAAAAGGAAGCTGTCTGTAAACTCTGCCAAGAACTTCTACCTTGTGTGCTTCAAGCTCGATAGTTCCTGTCGGTATCTTTGGATTGTATGTCTCCTCATCTCTGTGCTCTACGACACCCTCAACTGAGATACAATCCTCTTTGCTTATACCATCGAGAAGTTTTGTGTCACGCATAACAACCTGCATAACACCATACATATCCCTAAGGTCAACAAATGATACACCGCCGTGGTCACGGATATTTTCTACCCATCCGGCAAGTCTTAATGTTTCACCGACATTGCTCTCGCCAATGTCGTTTAATGTTTTGTCACGATAAATGTTTCCTACGTTCATTTTTACCTCCTAAAAAATAAAAAGGGCAAAACCAGCGTTTTGCCCCCCAAGAATTGCTTTGCAATTCTCGTTGGCTTTCCGCTATGTTACAAGCATTTTTCTATAACATAAAAAAGTCCGCCCCAAACTAAAAAGTTCAGGACGAACATATTATTGTCCGCGGTACCACCCGAATTACTGTCTTGTCAGTCACTCATATGCTGTCTGTCGTGCAGCTTACGGCTCCCCTACTGACAAACTTTATATACAGTATGAAACCATATCAATACAATACTTATGTCCGATAATAATTTCAATCTGCTGCATACGGCAGGCTGTGTTCAGTTCGCTGCTGATAGAGTGTTATTCACATGAATTCACTTTGCGAAGCTCTCACCGTCCTTCACTCGCTTTGAACGATAAATCATGCTACTTCTCTCCGTCGTCGCATTTGCATAACTAAGTTGATTATATAATGGTGGCTGGGGGATTGTCAATGATTTTTTCGTTTCCGCCAAAAGACTTCTTTTTACCCCCTGAAATACCTTATACAATTTCCCATCACCCTATAAGCACTTTCTTTCCCTCAAATGCAAATCCATAATGCCTTATTCTTTCTTTTTCTATACCAAGTGCTAAGATTTCTTCATCATATCTTTTTTCTTCTATCTGCTTTAAAGCTGCCTCAACTGCTTCTTCAAGTGATTTTTCGCTGTCTCTTTTTACTTTAAACTCAAGCACAATCGCCGGAAGTTTCTTTCCACTTTCACTTGTGCTTTGCTTTGGAATCATCATAACATCATAACGACCAAAACCACTTTCCCTATTCGATTTTATAATGTAAGTATTTCTCTGACCTGCCATAAGTCCCAATACAAAACCATGGTAAAAACGCGATGACTGCCTAGTCATCGCATACAAGTTTGAACTATCGTTCAAACTTGAGCCATTAGCTACTCCCTTA
>OCQC01001913.1_pt1 | contig 13998 bp, 8 predicted proteins | sample 1538401 | NCBI WGS metagenome assembly OCQC01 (sample SAMN04571689, study PRJEB22368) | human gut metagenome | biome: human gut; material: stool | host: Homo sapiens | place: Luxembourg | collected 2012-08-03 | reverse complement strand
GATTTTTCTTTGCCGTCTCAGTGACAGCTCATCTAATATATCACAGTCGCTTGCGTTTGTCAAGCACTTTTTCAACTTTTTTCAATTCATTGTTTTTAATGATTTTGAATTGTTTTTGTTATTGCTACAATTCTCATTATTGTTTCTGAATTGTTTTTGTTGTGTCTGTGTTGTTTTCGGCGACGTTGACTATAATACCACCCTTCCAAGAGTTTGTCAACAAGTTTTTTTCTTTTTTTTTGCAGCTTGAAAGCAACAAAGAAATAATATCTTCGCTTTTATTCCCAAACACCAAAAAAGCGGGTACCGATTCTTTTTCTTCGATACCCGCTCTCAAACCTCGTTATCCATTGGACAATACCTCTTTCTCTGGCTGTCAACTTTTCAGGTTTAGGAATAAGATTTCTTTTTTTGGTTTTTTCATTCTTTCTTATCCGCTTTGCTTTTACTATTTAGTTGTTTGTTGATTCATCCTGCAAGAACATCTTTTTCTTTTTTTAATTTTTATTTGTCTGCCTGCATTTCTTTGATAAGATAGACTATTCTGTGATACAAATACCTCTCATCATATTTCTGAAATATAAATACCACGTTTTTCTATCGGCTTCCCTTCGATTCTTTTCTTTCTCTTTGGGGTTCCTCTTATTTGTTTTCTCTTCACAAATAAGAAATCTTTGATTGCTTTTGGCAGATTTGAAAATCCATTCCGCGCCGAATCTTTTTCCTATGTTTCAACTACTTTTTATAAAGTAATGAAACGAAGTTTAATTGTACTTTGGACCGTACCTCCTTTTCTGGGTTTCCCTCCCTATTTTTTTTTGGATGTTTATTTCTTTGTTGTGACTTCATTATAGCCTACGTCTCCTATTTTGTCAAGTACTTTTTAAAAATATTTTTAAATTTTTCTTTATCTTTTCTTAATTGTGTGAATTGTATAGAATTATTCAAACAGTTTCAAAATACTTACTAGCTGTAATGCGTATCAACTCCATTGTTGACTGAATCTTTTTAAATTTACCAGCAGCAATTCAGAGCCACACCTCGACTTTACATTATTCTGAATCTGAATCGTTGCAAAAAGAGCCTTGGTTCTACAGCCCATGCCTTGAACCAAAGCCCTATATACTTCTCTAAACTTAGTTTCCGTCTACTTAACGTAGCTTCATTTTCTTTCAATTATTTCCAATTCAAAAGAATATTTTTTAAATCTTCTACACTCTTAGCAATCTTCGTAGCCCCTGCTTCTTCTAATTCCTCACGGCTTCCATATCCATACAGAACACCTACACTGTCAATTCCTATTGCCTGTGCTCCCTTTACATCATAGCTTCGATCACCAACCATGACAGCCTCAGACAAATCTGAAATATTCATCTGCTCCAGCGCATATGCTAAAACCTCTGCCTTATTAGTTCTTCCCTCATCCATCGTAGCTCCGGCCATTACCTTTATATAATCACGGATATGAAAATGACGCAGCACAATATCAGCAAATGCCTCTGGCTTTGAGGTTGCCATCGCAAGAAAATACCCTTTATCCTGAAGTTCTTTTAGCATTTCTTCAATGCCCGGATAAATTTCATTTTCGTAAATCCCAGTCGGCTGAAAATACTCACGAAAAGCAGCAACAGCTTCCCTTGCCTGCTCATCATTCATACCATACCTGTCACGATAAGTATCTAAAAGCGGCGGTCCGATAAAAAATGTCAGATCATGGTAATCAGCTTTAATCCCAAAATGTGCCAGTCCCCTTGCCGCTGATTTGCAGATTCCTTCCATCGGATCTGTCAACGTACCGTCTAAATCAAATAAAATGTACTTTTTCATACTTATTCCTTTTCCTTTAAAATATCGTAATAAAATCAAACCTTAAAGCGATAGCCTACACCCCAGATCGTTTCAATATACTGCGGCTTGGAGGTATCATATTCAATCTTTTCGCGAATCTTCTTAATATGAACAGTTACAGTTGCAATATCACCGATTGATGCCATATCCCAGATTTCACGAAACAGCTCATCTTTTGTGAAAACATGATTCGGATTTTCAGCAAGAAACGTCAACAGATCAAATTCCTTTGTTGTAAATGCCTTTTCCTCACCATTTACCCACACACGGCGCGCTGTTTTGTCAATCTTAATTCCTCTAATCTCCACAATATCATTTTGCTGTGCATTGCTGCCAACTAATCTCTGATAACGTGCCATATGTGCCTTTACTCTTGCAACAAGCTCACTTGGGCTAAATGGCTTTGTCATATAGTCATCGGCACCAAGACCAAGACCTCTTATCTTATCAATATCATCCTTCTTTGCTGAAACCATTATAATAGGTGTATTCTTGTGCTCACGAATCTTCTTGCAGATATCAAATCCATCAATTCCTGGAAGCATCAGATCTAAAATGATCAGATTAAAATCTTCTTTGAGTGCACGTTCAAGTCCACTAGTACCAGATGTTTCAATCTCCACCTCAAATCCAGAAAGCTCAAGATAATCTCTTTCTAACTCTGCAATGCTAATTTCATCTTCTATTATTAATATACTTGCCATGTCATTCCTTCCTTTCTTTTCCGCGCATCTGCATTATATGCGTTGAATTTTTCGACGAATTATCCTGTGTAAATACAACCTTTCCTGTACCGCTTTCTTTCGTCACTTTTTGCTCTTTTGTTTTGGCTTCTTTTACTTTTGTTTCCTTTGTCTTAGCCTCTTTTGTTTTTTCATCTGTATCGTCTGCCTCTGCTGACTCTACATTTTGTACATTTTCCTGATATTTTCTTAAAACAAAGTACACAACTGTTCCAGTACCTTCTTTACTTGAAGCCCAAACTTTTCCGCCATGATCCTCTAGTATCTTGCGCACAATAGAAAGGCCGATACCACTTCCTCCCTTTGCCGAATTACGTGATGAATCAGTGCGGTAAAAACGATCAAATATATATGGAATATCTTTTGTCGCAATTCCTTTTCCATTATCCTCAATCTCAACCTGAATAAAGTCACCGACATCTTTTATTCGCATATTGATAAAGCACTGTGACTTATCAAAGTATTTGCATGAATTACTTATGATGTTATTGACCACTCTTCGAATCTGCTCTGGATCAGCAATAACCATTACTTGTTCATCTACATAATTGGCATACTGGAATACAATATTTTTTGCACCAAGATCAAGTCCAACTTCTTCGGCACAATCTCCAAAATAATCGCTGACATTGATTTTTCTAAAATTGTATGGAATGCGATTAGTATCAATCTTTGAGTAAAATGTCAATTCATCAATAAGACGCTGCATATCGTTTGCCTTGTTGTAGACAGTTTTAAGATAACGTTCCATCTTTTCTGGTGTATCAGCAACACCATCCATGATTCCTTCCACATATCCCTTGATAGATGTGATAGGTGTTTTCAAATCATGCGAGATATTACTAATCAGCTCACGATTTTCGTTGTCAAAACGTATCTTCTCCTCTGCACTTTCCTTTAGGCGCTGTCTCATCTTCTCAAAATCTGTACAAAGCTGCCCCATCTCATCATTTGATGCAGCAGTCACCAAAAAATCAAGATTTCCTGACTTAATTTTCTCAGTGGCCAGGCGAAGCTCCCGAATTGGCTGTACAACTGAGCGGTAAATCCATGTTGTGAAAATACATGCCGTCAAAAATAGGATAAAAATCATTGCCAGCACAAACTGAACGACAAGCTGCTTTAACTCTGGAAGCCACTGATTAACCTTTACAAGTGTATATACCTGTGCACGGCTTCCATCTGCAAATTTGCTGTCAGCTGCCTTTCCAAGTATAGTATTCTCCTTACTCAGATATACAGTACTAGTATCATCGGCTGCATCTATTGTTTCCTGTGACTCTCTTTCGATTGCCTCAATCTCTTCCTGCTTGAGAGGCTTATAGCTGTAGTAAATGTCCTCATCCTTAAGAACAACTACATTAATAAATTCTCCTGCCTCCTTCTCACAGTACTTTTCCAGCATCTTTTTGTCTTCCAGCAACTGACTGTCTTCTTCTATTTCATCCTGCAATTTCAGCTGTACATTATTCATCAGCTGACTAAATAATTTATTATTGTTAGGAAAAAAATCCGTAAGCTCTGCTGATACGCCATAGCTGTTCTGAATGATTACAAACTGATAGCGTACTAACACAACGCTAAATACACAAAATAAAAACAACGGTATTGCCATAATCATTAAAAATGATATGATCAGCTTATTTTTCAGCTTCATGGCACTCTCCTTTCTTTTGTTTTACCAGCTTGTCTGCTCAAAATTTATGAGCTTTATCGATAACTGGATGCCATAAGCTTATTATATCAGATTCTTCCTAATGCGTATCTAAAAAATGAGCGAATGATTCTAAAAAAAATATAAAATGCTATGCTTCATCCCGCCCTGAGCTGAGTGCAAATCCGTAGACTTGCTGTACTCCCGCCGCGAGAAGTGCTTTAGCACATGATTCCATGGTACTTCCTGTTGTATAAATATCATCGACAAGTATCACGCGTTTGTATGCCTGTGCCCGTTTTTTATCTGCTGTAAATGCATCTTCAAGATTTTTCTGACGCGTCGCACTGTCGAGATCTTTTTGCGGACGTGTCTTTTTGACACGAATTAGAACTTTTGTGTCAATTGGAAGTGACCAATCTTCTCCTATTCGCCTGGCAATCTCCTCCGCCTGATTAAAACCACGCTTTTTTTGTCTTGATGGATGAAGCGGAATAGGAATTAAGCAGTCACACTGCCATCGCATAATAGTATCTCGATACTCATGAGCTGCCTCGCTGCAAGGGTAGTCAAGAAGCTGTCTTTCATTATGATACTTTACATGAAAGATCATTTTGTGAACCCATTCTTGCCTGTAATCATATCCAGTCAGGCTGCGGACAATGCAGCGTTTCATTCTCATACAATCCTCACAATATTCCTTTTCTTCATTAAGCAGCAGACGGCCACATTTTAAACAGCCCTTATCTGCTACCAAATGAAAATTTTTTCTGCAGGTATCACAAATCATTTCTCCCCATGGGCTTACAATGTCTCTGCACACAGGACAGCGCCTTGGGAAAAACAACTCATCAAGCCAGCTCATATACCTCCTTTATCCGATCCTTTAATCCGCTGTAACGTTTTTGCTCCTGTTCATTTGCAATCATCTCCTGAAAAGTGTGCACACTTCCCACAATGCAAACGCAGCTTTTCGCTCTTGTAACTCCCGTATAAAGCAGATTTCTGTTCATTAACATCCTTGGTCCTCCAAGAAGCGGCAAAATCACGGCCGGGTACTCACTTCCCTGTGATTTGTGAATTGTAACGGCATAAGCTAATTCCAATTCCTCTGCCTGCTTAAACTCATATTCAACACGGCGTCCTTCCTCAAACTCAACTGTAATCCTTTCAGTATAGGAATTTATTTCCCTCACAATTCCCATATCTCCATTGAATACGCCGACACCCTCATCAAGCGGCATACGATAACTATTTAACACCTTCCACTCCATCTGGTAATTGTTTTTGATCTGCATGACTTTATCACCCTCACGCAAAATAAAACTGCCAACAGTAAGTTCCTGCTTAGAAGGATCCGGCGGATTCAGTGCTTCCTGCAAAGCAGCATTTAGCTGTTCCACACCAAGAAGACCTTTTCTCATCGGTGTTAATACCTGAATGTCACGTGTGCTGCTGTTTACATAGTTAGGAAGCTTATCCTTTAAAAGCGTGATTGTCGCGCCGATTATATTTCCTGGATTATCGCGCTTAATAAAAAGAAAATCGCGGCTTCCGGGTCTTGGCTCCACCATCTCTCCAGCATTAATTCGGTGCGCATTCATGATGATATCACTCTCTGCTGCCTGTCTAAAAATTTTCTCAAGGCGTACAACTGGAAACGCATCTGAATAGATCATATCGCGCAGTACATTTCCAGGGCCTACGCTTGGAAGCTGATTCACATCACCTACAAGAATCAGACGCATTCCAGGAACTAGTGCACGAAGAAGTGATTTCATTAAAAAGATATCAACCATTGATACCTCATCAATAAGTGGATTATCTTCATTTCGTCCAAATGATGTTGCACCCTCGCCCACCATTCCAGAAAGCTCCAGAAGACGATGCACAGTTTTTGCTTCACATCCTGTTGCCTCCTTCATGCGCTTTGCCGCGCGTCCAGTAGGTGCAGCCAATAAAATATCAAGACCTTCCTTCTCAAAATAGCGAATTATTGTTCGTATCGTTGTTGTCTTTCCTGTTCCTGGTCCTCCGGTAATGATTGTCAGACCATTATTGACTGCTTCCGATACGGCAAGGCGCTGACGCTCATCAAGTGCAATATCCTGCTCTGTTTCAATTGCCTTGATTTTTGCCGCAATCTCATCAGATGTAATCGTATCCTTTATATTCAAATCCTTAAGCATCTGTGCAATCGTCAGCTCTGTATAGTAGCTTACAGAGGAATACAACATCTGAATGTCTTCTTTTGTCTTAACGACAATTTTCTTATCCATGATCAGATCCATGATGCGGTCATTCATAGAATCAATCTCCACACCAAGCAGCCGTCTAGCCTCCTGCATCAGCTGATCCATCGGAAGACATGTGTGTCCCTGTCCTGTTGCCTGTTCAAGCACATACAAGATTCCACTCCTGATACGAAAATCAGAATCTGGCAAAATTCCAGCTTTCGATGCTATCTCATCTGCAATACGAAATCCTACACCGTCAATGTCATCTGCAAGCTTATACGGATTTTCACGAATCACCTGATACAAACGACCTTGATAAAAATTGTATATTTTCATGCCAAGGTTCTGAGTGATGCCATATTGCTGCAAAAACAACATTGCCTGACGAAGATCCCTCTTTCCTGCAACAGCACCTGAAATTTCTAGCGCCTTTCTCATGCTGATTCCCTTCACCTCTGCCAAGCGCTCCGGTTCCTCTTCCATAATGCGAAATGTATCATCACCAAACTTTTTAACAATTCTTGTCGCTAACGCCTCTCCAATTCCCTTTATTGCACCGGAACTTAAATATTTTAATGTCGAAGCTGCGTCACTCGGCGCGGTAAATTCATACTCCTGAACACGAAGCTGTTTTCCATAAATCGGATGGACATTCATCTCCCCGCGCGCAGTTAAATATTCTCCCTCGGACACATCAGGAAAAACACCAACAAGAAACTCCTCCTTGTTTCCCTCCTTCATACAAAGTACCGAGTAACCGTTTTCTTCATTGCGAAAGACAATCCGGTCTATATATCCCTGTAACTCTACCATTTTCTCACCCTTACATAGTTTTCCTGCATGAACAAAACGAACCGGCAAAGATGTTGCTTTTCGCCCTCTTTTGCCGGTCTGTCTCACTATATTACCTACTAACTTATTAATCTCTTATCGAGTTCATAACTTCAATATATTTTCCAGTTCCAACTGCCACGCAAGTAGTTGGCTCTTCAGCTGTCATCGTCGTGATTCCAAGACGTTCCTCAAGAAGCTGCTCAAGTCCTGTCAGCAACGCACCGCCGCCCGTAAGTACAATACCACGGTCGGAAATATCAGCTGCTAACTCCGGAGGTGTCTTTTCAAGTACCATATGTACAGCCTCTACGATCTGATTTGCTGACTCAGAAAGTGCCTCAAGAGTCTCCTCTGATGTAATCGTAACTGTCTTTGGAAGACCAGTTACAAGATTGCGGCCTCTTACATCAATTGCAAGCTCTTCCTGGCGCGGATAACAGGTACCAATCTTAATCTTGATTTCCTCACCTGTGCGCTCGCCAATTAAAAGATTATGCTTCTTTCTCATGTAACGTACAATTGCCTCATTGAAATCATCACCAGCTACCTTGATAGATTCACTGACAACAGTTCCTGCGAGTGAAATTACAGCCACATCTGTAGTTCCGCCTCCAATATCAACAATCATGTTTCCACAAGGCTTTGTGATATCGATGCCTGCACCTATTGCTGCTGCAAGTGGCTCCTCAACAAGATAAACCTCTCTTGCACCTGCATTAAAGGTTGCATCCTCTACAGCTTTTCTCTCTACTTCCGTAATCTGGCTCGGTACGCAGACACAAATGCGCGGTTTTCTAAATGTTCTCTTTCCGATTGCCTTTTGAATAAAGTATCGGATCATCTTTTCCGTAATCGTATAGTCAGCAATTACGCCCTGCTTAAGCGGACGGATTGCAACGATATTTCCAGGGGTGCGTCCAATCATCATACGTGCCTCTTCACCAATCGCTTTTATCTCGTTGGTATTGCGGTCATATGCTACAACGGAGGGCTCCTTTAAGACGACGCCCTTCCCCTTTATATATACCAGAATACTGGCAGTTCCCAAATCAATTCCTATATCAGTTGACACGCCAAATGCCATGGTTAAAACTCCTTTCCCAAGACAAGTATCCCCCGGATAAATGCCTACACAAGTATCATTATATACAATATCTTGAAAAAGGGAAAGTATTTTTTTCGATTTTCCAAAAAAATACTTCTTACGAATTTATTAAGGCTTGTTTGGTTCTTCTTTTGTTTCATAATTCCTTAATTTTTTTTCTTCTTTATTCAGATTTCGTACAAACTTCTGTCACATTTTTGAGATACATTATAACTGTACTTAAAAAGTACTTCAAGTCGATTCCCCATCACTTGAAAGCTTTTTCATACTCATACCCGGTGCTGTAAGGCACCGGGCCCCCCTCAAAAGACAAGAGACTTATGATTCTCCCTATACAGGGTCCGGCATTTCAATGATTTGCCGGGCCTTTTCTAATGCTGTCTTTTAAATATGCACACATATTAAACCTCTTATGCCTCTTTGCCGCTGCATGCGTCAAGCACCATACGTGCACTTCTTACCTTCTTATCATCTGTCTGCCAGATCATATACTCACTCATTCCCGGAAGACCCATGCTTACTCTTGTATTTCGATACTTCATTGCACTCTCAAGCTCTATCTTTGCTGAAAGATGGAAATGTCTGATTCCTTTTTCATATAATGGCTTTATTACATCATCTGACACACCTGCTCCTGCCAAAATATGGATTCTTCCCTCTGCTTTTGCTGCAAGTGCTTCAAGACAATTTGCTCCTGCCAGCGCTGATGGCTCCTGTCCAGACGTTAACAATGTGTCAACACCAAGGTTAATCAGTGCCTCTAGTGCCTCAAATGGATCTCTGCACATATCAAATGCACGATGACATGTCACCTTACAATTTCCAGCCGCCTTCATACATTCTTCCATAAACTCCAGATCAAAACTTCCGTCAGGCAGCAGTGCACCGATAACAACGCCCTGAGCGCCTTCCTCGCGAAACGCTTGAATTTGTTCCAGAATCAGTTCCTTTTCATATTTGCTGTAGTAAAAATCGCCAAATCTTGGACGAATTAAAATGCGCGCCGGAATCCCAGCCTCATTTTGAATGATACGATACATCTTCGTATCTGGTGTCGTTCCTCCTATGATCAGATTGCTGCACAGCTCAATACGATCTGCGCCTCCCTTTTTGGCTGCAATTGCAGACTCTATGCTGTCTGTACATACCTCGAGAACTGTTTTTTCTTTTTCCATTGTATTCCCTCTCTTTCTATTATTTAGAATGATCTCCCATTTTTCCATTATAGCATTTCTATTCTCATTTGCCTATGCATACATTGTAAAAACAAATATTTTTTTGAGGGTTTTATGAGAGATTACATAGAGGAACGCGCCATTCACATTGCACAGTACATTGTTGACAACGGCGCCACGGTTCGCCAGACAGCCAGACAGTTTGGTGTCAGCAAATCAACAGTTCACAAGGATGTCACACAGCGTTTGATACAAATAAATCCGCGCCTGGCTTTCCAGACACGGATTATTCTCGATATCAATAAATCTGAGCGTCATATACGCGGTGGAATGGCAACACGTGAAAAATACCGCCACCACACACAGAACGTCACTTTTTCTTCGAATATTCACGCTCCATGCGGTAATACTGAATATTCTGATACTCATTCAAAAGATTCTGAATTTCCTCAGGTGCATCGTCGTACTCCACCAGATCGCCGTCATCATTTCGATAGCCGACTGCATTCATCATTGGAATTTGACCCTGCCACAGATTTTTACGGAATGTCTGGTATTCATCAAGCTGTAATCCAGCAGTCTCAAACAGCAGAATATTCAGGTAATTCAAGCTGATCTCTACATTTGTCTGCTCCTGAATATCATAATTTGCCCAGATGAAAAATGGCGTCTTCTGACGCTGCTGCTGTTGTTCGTATGTCTGATTGTCAAAATCAAGACCATACTCTTTGTAAATTGGACGAACCACATAATCATTTGGCTGATGATCGCCCCAGAACACAACAATAGTCTTTCTATCTGACTGAGATAATTCACTTAAAAGTGATGCAACATCCTGATCTGTTTCGTACATCAAAGACAAATATTTGTTCAGATATTTATTTGAAGATGTATTCTTAAACTTAGCAACAATCTGCGGATCAAAGTTATCAAAATCACCGCCATAGTTGCTGTGATTCTGCATAGTAACATTAAACATAAAGAATGGTCCTTCTGTGTTGTTGCGCCACTCTAAAATACTCTTAAAATCAGCTTCATCAGAAACATAGTTGCGAAGCTTGTCCTCAAATGGAAAGCTTCCCTGGAAATAACGATAGTCAAAGCCCATAAGATCATAGATGAACTCACGATTCCATCCCTTTGCGCGGTATGGATGTGTACCATATGTCGTATAACCATACTCCTCTAACTGAGGAACAATTGTGCTGATACCATCACGTATATACTGTAAATATGGAACTGATCCATTTGGGAAAAATGCCATGGAATTTCCAGTTAAAAATTCAAACTCAGAGTTTGCTGTATTTCCTCCAAGAACAGAAACATCAGCATAACCACTGATTGTATTGGCTACTTCACCTCTTAAGATGCTATGGACAAACGGCATATAATCTTTGTTTGTCTCAAACTCACCAAGCACTGCCGGATCTGAAAATGTCTCATCCATGATGGCAATGATATCTGGCAGTTCTTCTGGTGTCTCCACTTTTTCCACTTTCTGTTCATTTAGTAGAGATAATGCATACTCATCTGAGTAATTTTTTGGCTCTTCAATCTGAAGAAAATGGATGTCCAAAATGAATGACACAAAAAAGCCATCCTTACTGTGCATATACTTTGCATTAAACAAAGTATCATTTAATCCTGTATTTCTCTCTAAATTATCCTGCCATAAATATGAAATATAAAAATAAGCCGGAATACACATAGCCACAGTAAGAATCGGACGCAGAATTTTTTTATTCAGACGAATATTGGTTCTCACACCGACAATTAACATTAAAATAAACATTGCGATGTGCTCTGCAAGCGCCCAATCTACTGAAAAGACGTAGTTGTCTGCCACACCCATTGCTGTTTCAAAGGAATATATATCCCATGGAACAATCGGGTTTGAACGAAACATCACAACAAAATAGTTGCCAACACCAATAATGGCAATTGCTGACACACAGATGGCCATTGAAATGCTAGTTCGCCCAGCTATAAAGAACACAAATAAAAATAACCAATAGTAAAATGCAATATTAAGCCGCTTTGCCAGCTCAATCATGGTACTCATCTGATGAGTCAGTGTCTCAAACGTGTAAAAACAGCCTAACGGGATGACAAGTGCAAATAGAATGCGGATCACTGGATGCACTGGCATATCAATCATATATATGGCGAGAGTGAGCACACAAATACCTGCAAGAATCGCACAATCTTTTGCAGAAAATTCACTGTAATACCAAGCCATGCCAATCAGAATGCCAAAACAAAGCAACAATATTGCCGCCTTGATCAGACGTGGTTTTGTCTTGCCGATATGTACCTCCTGCCGCCATGAAACGGCCTTTTCCTTAAAACTCATTCCTTTCTTTCTCCTTCCGCCTGAGTCTTCACAGGCAATCAATAAAAATCATTGATTACTTTAGCACAAATAGAGATGAATGTAAAGTGAACAATAGTCACAAAAGCTCATTCAGTGCTATGTTACGAAAGAGCATCGGGGACAGGTTACCGCGCCCATTCGCAAAACGCGCTTCGCGCTTACTCGCTGCTTCGCAGCTGTTTTGCTCATTGACTGGGCGCTTCCTTCGTGGACTCAGATAGAAAAATCTTCATGCAAGCATGAAATTTTCCTATCTATGCCCACGAGTAACCTGTTGCACAAAAAAATACCCTGGCTTTCGCCAGGGTACTAAAAAAGGGGGAGGGCTGCCGGTAACTCACCCGGCTTGATGTTTTGTCTGCCTGTGGATTTCTCTAATTCACAGCCAATGCACTTACTCATAATGCATCTATGGCCGACTGTTTCAAAAGCTTTCATCTAAGCTTTGTCTATATAATACATGTTATTTGTGTCCAAATTTTGACCATCACCTTAAAGAAATCTTACGAATTCTTACCAAACCATTATCAAAAATAAATATTTTATTAACTATTCAGAGCCATGCGAAATTGCAGGGAAAAGTACGAATCATGCTCGCATGAATGAGTACTTTTTCATACAATTTCATATGGCGAGAAGCCATAACGAGATGAAGCGCAGCGGAATCGAGGTACGGCTCTGAATAGTTATCAGAGTATTTTTTAGCCGATCAATGCTGCATATTCATCAATCAGATTTGCAAATGTCTGAAGGCTGCTTCTCCAGAAATCTGGCTTTGTCAGATCTATTCCTGCCATTTTTGCTGTGTCCTCTACGGAGCATGTCGCAGTTGCTTTTAGCAGTGCATTATATTTCGGAACAAAGCTCTCTCCCTCATTTAAAAACTGTGTGTACAGACCCATTGCAAATAAACCGCCAAATGCATATGGGAAGTTGTAGTAGCTTAATCCTGATGAATAGTAGTGACCCTTGCAAGTCCACATATATGGATGAAGCTTTGTCTGATCAAGACCATCTCCATATGCCTGCTTCTGAGCATCAAGCATAATCTCCTTTAAGTCATTTGTCATCAAAAACTGCGCTTCACATTTATGGAATACTGCATCCTCAAATAAAAATCTGGAATAAATATCACAGATAATCTGCGTTGTTCCTGACAGCAAATTTTCCAGAATAGCAAGCTTTTCCTGTGGATCATTTGACTTTTTATATGCACTCAACATAAAGTGTGTCTCATTAAAAGTAGAAGCTGTCTCTGCAACTGGCATAGAGTAATCCTGATTTAAGATACGATTCTCAAATATCTGCTTATTGTGGAAAGCATGGCCAAGCTCATGTGCAAGTGTTACAACTGAATCAAATGAACCATTGAAATTAGTCAAAATACGGCTCTGCTTTTCGGTCGTCACATTAGCGCAGAATGCACCGCCTACCTTTCCCTCATGAGGATAAAAATCGATCCAGCTCTCTGCGAAAGCGCGTGCCATCATATCTGACAATTCTTTTGAAAAATGGCTGAAGTTTTCTACAAGCGTATCTCTTGCAGTTTCTGCAGTATAATTGGAATCCATCTTTCCAACAGGTGCAAACATCTCATACCACGGCAGTCCGCCTTCGTATCCTAAATATTTTGCCTTTGCCTTTAAATATTCCCAGAACTTTGGCAGATACTCGCTTGATGCAGTGAACATTGCATCAAGAGTTTCCTTTTTCATACGGCACTGTTCAAGTGTCATAGCTAGAGGACTCTCATATCCCTTCTTTTCGCTTAACATGGATACCTGTCCCTTGATATTATTAAGTGCAAATGCAATAGAGTCTGCAATTTTATCATAGCTTGCAAGCTCAGCCTCATATGCCTTCTTTCTTACTTCCTTATCCTCACTTGTTGCCAGATTTCTGACTGCCGGAAGAGTAATAACCTCTCCCTCATAATCTACCTTTAATGTAGATGTCAAATAGTCAAACAGCTTGCCCCATGCACCGCCGCCTGTGATATCCATATGTGCAATCAGATCTTCCATATCA
>OCQC01001909.1_pt1 | contig 14014 bp, 13 predicted proteins | sample 1538401 | NCBI WGS metagenome assembly OCQC01 (sample SAMN04571689, study PRJEB22368) | human gut metagenome | biome: human gut; material: stool | host: Homo sapiens | place: Luxembourg | collected 2012-08-03 | reverse complement strand
CATTAGCCCCCTCTAAAAAGCCTTTATAAGAAATATAAATACCTGCTAAAGAATTATAATTGGCAACTTTCTTTTCATTATTTTCTAAGGAATAAGTATAATCCTCAAATTCCTCTAGCTTTTCTTTGAACTGTTCATAATCAATATTCATACTACTAAGGCTTGTAGCTAATGTCTTATAATATTTTGCATCTTCTATTTTTTTCTCATTAACCATCCTAAAATACTTTAAAGCTATAGGATAATTTTTATTATCTAAATAAGTCATTGCAACCTTAAACAACACTTCATCATTCTTATCTACACCATCAAACTTATCGTTAATATATCCTTCTATCTTGGATAATCCACTTTCCACATCATTTATAGAACTATAAATATTAAGAATATTTATGTATGCTTCACTTCTCTTGCCATCTACCTTAGTTATAACATCATCTAATACTTCAATAGCTTTGGCATATTCACCATTGATTAAATAACTATCACTTTTATTTATCATTTCTTTATAATTAGTAAGATTTTCATTACTAACTCCTCTGTAGCCAATGATTGTTATTACTATAAAAAATATTAATAAAATACTACTTACTATAAATCTGCTCATTTCCTTAATTAATTTAACCTTATAAGCTTTTGTTAGCTTTTCCACATTTTCCAAATCATAAAGAAGATCATCACAATTTTCATACCTATCTGCTGGATCTGTTTCTGTGCATTTCTTTATGATATATTCCAAACCTTCTGGCAGTGAGCTATCCCATTCTCTAATTGGCTTAAGCATAAAAGGTGGATCATTTAAGCTTTTTCCTGTAACCAAGTTATATAAAGTTACCCCTAAACTATAAATATCTGTTCTGGCATTGGTTTTTAAACCAGCTATCTGCTCTGGTGCTGCAAAAGCTCTTGTTCCTAAATTAGTGGTATCTGATTCTGTATCTACCTTATATTCCTTTGATATACCAAAATCAATTAGTTTAATACGTCCATCTGGTGTAAGCATCACATTATCTGGTTTCATATCCCTATAAATTATTGGAGTAGGTCTATTATGTAAATAAGATAAAACCTTAGCTAATTGTATTCCATAATTAATTACTTCTTTAGCCTGAATTTTTCCTTCTCTTTTCAGCTTTCTATTTAATGATTCACCTTCTATGTAATCCATCACCACATAGATATCACCTCTGTCAATGATGTCATATATCTTTGGTAATGCAGCATGGTCAAGATTTTTTAAAAGATCAGATTCCTGCTTTAAACTATCCATAAGAAGTTTATTATTAGAATTATCTCTTCTTCTAATTTCCTTAACAACTATAGACTTATTTAATCTATTATCCATAGCTAAATAAACTATACTCATTCCACCTCTACCAATTTCCTTAAGTATTTCATATCTACCATCAATTATTTCACCAATTCTAATCATTACAGCAACACCTCCTAGCTTGTCCTTATTAATATTACTGAAATATTATCTTTTTCCATTCTATTTTTAACAAGCTCTACTGCTGCTTTGCAGTTTTCATTCATTACCTTCTCATTAATATTTACAACTGGATTAAAAAACTCATAAAATTCATCATCAGTTAATTCATGATACATACCATCACTACATAACATATAGACTGTATCTTTTTCTAATACGCTTTCAGTTATTACAGGCTGCATATTAGGTGATGCTCCTACACATTGTAAAAGTACATTTCTTCTTGGATGTCTTTTTGCTTCCTCTAAGGTAATATTTCCTCTTTCCACTTCTCTTGCCACAAAAGTTTGATCCTTAGTTAGGATTTCTATATTATCCTTAAATTTATAAACTCTACTATCACCAACTTGAAAGATAGTTACATTATCATAAATAACTAGCATAGCAGTTAAAGTAGTACCAAGCTTAAGATTGTTTTTTAATGAATAATTTAATAATAAAGAATTAAGTTCATGTAATTTTTTCATAAAAGATTTTCGTACTTCTTCTGCTCCTATTTTTAATAATCCTTCAAATTCTTCTTCATACCACTTATCTAACCCTCTAATGACTGTAGCACTGGCAAGCTCTCCTTGTTCTAATCCTCCCATACCATCACAAACTACAAAAAGTCCAACTCTTCCATTGGTAGTGTTATTAACTTTCATAAGTAAAGCATCTTGATTTGTTAATTTTCTTATTCCCTTATCAGTGTTATATGAAACAATAAAATTCATTTTCCCCATAATTTCTTTTCCTTACCACGGTTTTTATTTAACTATTTTTTACATATACTATTATATTTTACTATTTTATCTTTAATTTTTCTATTATTTATTGTAATTAATGTAATTTTTTTCAAAATAAAATCATCAAATACATTTGAATTTCAATCAGAAATTTATTTAATTTCTTTATCTTTTTATGAATATTAATTTATTTTTTGTCTATAATAATTAATGAACGTTTATCCTTTTAAAAATCAATATTTATACTTGTGCTAAACTAAAAGAAGACATCTAAAAAAGATGTCTTCTTTGCTTTTATATTATGATATATTAATTTGCTGAAAATGATTGTGATATTTGATTATCAGCTTCTTCTAAAGTATCAGCTGCAACAGTTAATTGATTTGAAATTCCTTCTATTATTTCTGGAAAATCCTTTTGTAATGTTGGTAGCATTGATTCAAAAGCTGCTACGAAACTGTTTTGAGCTGCCCCTTCCCATTCTGATGCTACTGCATCTACTTTACTTTTGATTTCGTTAACTTCATCAATAACAGCTTCCATCTTTTGTAGTAAGAAGCTTGCCCCCTCTCTTAATTCTTCTGGTGTAATTCTAATTTGTGCCATAATTTTTCCTCCTAAATTCTCTCATAAATATATTTATTTAAAACTCAAACAGTATTTGAGATTTTATCATTAAAATTTTAATTATTCAGTAGCTATTTTCACCTTTATTACTTCATTACCATTTATTAAATAAGAATCACCAGCTTTTAGAGCTTTCTTATTATCACGTTGAATATTAGCTGGTATATCATATACCTTAATATCTGCCATATTTTCAAATATAAATGCTTTTTTATTATCTCTTAAAAGCTTCATTATTTCTGGTGACGAATAAGCCACTGGTGCATTATCCACTTCACTAAAGATAATACAAACCTTCATAGTCTTGTACTTACTTATAACCTTCTTATAAACTTCCATAGCATTTTTATTAGTTGCCATGTTATCAATAACAGCCTTATTATTAATAATTACTAAAATAAGTGGCTCATTATCTAGACACTCTATCCCTTCATCCATAACCTTAAAGTATCTATCTTCTAACATATCTGCTATATCTTCAAAGATTATTTCATACTCACTTGAATCTATAGAATATCTTTCCACAAATCCGTAATCTTCAAAATCTCTTAAATTCCTTTGAACATTATCTATCACATAAACCTTAGCTTGATTTATTAACACTTTCTTTTTCATTGAATCCATTATAAGCTTCAATAAATTAACCTTAGGTTTATTGTCTTTACCAACTAATATAAACTGTCCTATTTCTGCTAAGTTTAAAGGAACTAAATCTACAGTGCTATAATTTAATCCCACTGGAACCATATACGGTTTTAATTTCTCTGTATTATAGTTAGTAACTAAATATTCTGAAGTTAAAACCTTTGGAATTTCAGGAATTATCTTTGCTCTGTTATCCTTGTATCTTTCATTAACAGCATTAATGAATGATTTCATATTATTAACTCTGTCTATTTCCTTAGTCCCTTCAAAACCTAAGTATGTTTGATATTCATAAACAGTCTTATCTATTTCAATTAATCCTCTTCCTGGAATATTTCTTGGCTGCATTCTACATCTATCAAAAATACTGCTATATTCACTAGAGTCATTACAATAAAGACCTATTCTATTGGCAAAGTTAGATAAATACTTATAGCCAATTCCATTAGTTTGTGAGGTAGTTATAATTACAGATATACCAACACTTATACATTCTCTACAAATGTTTAAGAACTCATCATCATATTTTCCATATAACTCCCTAAAGCCAATAAAGTTATCTACCATAATTAATATTTGTGGTAAATCACTAAAACCAGCTTCTTTATAAGAACTAAAGGAACTTATTCCTGCCTTAGATAACACTTCCTTACGATACGTTATTTCACTATTTATCATCTTAATAAAGTTTTTAAGCTTTTCATCTTCACTGGAAGTAACTACACCACCTACATGATTTAAGGAATTTAAAGTCTTTAAAATCATTGATGCAAAATCTAAAATGTAAATATTAACTTCCTGTGGTGAATAGTTTTCAGCAAGTCCTCTTACAATAGTTTGTAGTAGGTTTGTCTTCCCATATTGAGAAGAACCAATAATAAAGGTATTACCAGCAGTTATATTAAGTTTAGCTATATCTTGTAATTGTCTTGATGGATCATCGTAAATACCAAGTCCAACTTCTATATCCACATCATTGCACTTTTCAAAGTTCTTATAAGAAATAACTTCTTTTAATGGTGGCATACAAATACCTTGTAAAACTTCTATACCACTTTCTTTGCAATACTCATTAACGTATTCCACTATTGCTTCTAATTGACTTAAACTCTTATGCTGACTTTTTTCCCTCTTTTGCACAAATATTGGTGTTCTCTTACCACTTAAAGAAACAGTATTTAAAGTAAACTCTCTCTTATTATCCACTTCATCAGTTTCTGCATCAGCTCCACTATAAGCAGATTGGAATAATTCAAATATTTCATTATTTCCTACCTGTAGATATGCTCTACCTGGTTCTTTTATTTCTGCTGCCAAAGGTGTTTTAATAACTTCATTACTATCTTCTTTATTTTGCACCTTTAAACAAAGCTTAAATTTAGAGTTACTCCAAATTTGATCATCCACTACTCCAGAAGGCTTTTGAGTTGCTAATATTAAATGTACTCCTAAACTTCTACCAATTCTGGCTGCACTAATAAGCTCCTTCATAAAATCTGGATGTTCAGCCTTAAGTTCTGCAAATTCATCTACAATAATAATCAAATGTGGCAGTGGTATATCTACCTCACCAGCCTTATACTTTTTAATATATGCATCCACATGATTCACTTCAGCCTTAGCAAAAAGCTCTTGCCTCTTTCTAAGTTCAGCCTTTATTGAAAGTAAAGATCTTGTTATTTCCCTACCATCAATATTAGTTATGGCACCAATAAGATGTGGTAAATCCTTAAATTGATTAACCATACCTCCACCTTTAAAATCTATAATGACAAACCCTACTTCATATGGATGGAAGAAAGTAGCCATTGATAAAATATAACTTTGCAGAATCTCACTTTTACCAGAACCTGTTGTACCTGCCACAAGGCCATGAGGTCCATGATGCTTTTCATTTAAATCTAAATAAACAACTTCACCTTTTGTTTTAACTCCTAAAGGAGCAGCCATACTTTTATAAACTTCTGATTCTTCCCATCTTTTCTTTAAATTTAAATCATCTACACTTACAATATTTAAAAGTTGAAATAATGAAATATTTTTTGTTAATTCACTTTCTAAACTTACTTCATCTATATATACTGGTGATAACTTAAGAGCTATCTCACTGGCTACTTCATCACTAACTTCTTCATAAGTAAAGTTAATTGAATCTTCTCCATTGGAACTTAAAATACGAGTACCACTTTTATTATCTGCGTTTAATACTATAATTTCGTCGCATCCCATTGGTAACATCTCTTGATTTTCTTCGAAGAATACAAAAGTAAACCCTAATTTAGTACTATTAAGTAAGAATTTTGAAATTGGATGCTTATTAATGCCCTTATTATCAAAAACAAAAATAACAAACTCATTTTCAAACTTCTTTTTTTCTTTACCAAAAGATCTTTCTTCTCTTTTACATAACTCTACATATAAATATTCAAAAAGTAAGTTTTTACTTTCTTCATCATAAATAATATTTCTTGCTTCAAGTGAATCATTTTCCACATTCTTAAGCCATCTTAGCCAAGCAAATTTATCTGCTTCATCTTCATCTATTATGTAAAACAATTTTACATCTTTATAATAATGTCTTGTAACTATATCTATAGTCATGTTTTTTAACATGCTGTATAATGCTTTTTTATTACCAATTACACCTATTCCATTACATTTTAAAAATTCTATATATACAGGTGCATTTTTAATATATTTATGCTTTTCTTCTACTTCTTTAGGAATTAGAACTAGTTCATCTTTAATACTTATATATTCCTGTTTCTTAGTAATAACCTTACAATTAGCTTCTACTAACCCTTTCCCTATTCTTACAGCTAAAAAATCATCATGGTCTGGATTTCTATCAAATAAATCTTTACTAAAAACATTAACATTTTCTATATTTTCCTTCATAGGTTTATATATATTATTTAAAACTCTCAATTCATTGCTTCTGGAATTTAAAATAGCTTCTTCTTTTTCACATATATATGCTTTATATTTAACTTCTCTTTCTATTTTCTCTTTCTTATATTCTTTCTTATCATTTAAAAAAGTTACCACACTCATAATAATTCCAATGGACATGGAGCATACACTATAAATAACAAAGGTTCCTCCGCCACCTATAATTCCTGTTAATGCCAACATAGCCAGCGCAGGAATCATAGTTAACACAAGATTTTTTTTAGGTTCTTGTGGTAATGGTTCAGGATCTAAGATTTCTATATCAGTGCTTGGAATTTCTTGTCTAATTCTTGTACTTCGATTAAACTTTGGATACTTAAATTTGCTACTTTGATTATCTAAATCTTTACATAATAAATTTTTCACTATGACATTAGAATTGGCTGAAGTATATAATTTTCTATCTTTAAAATAGAAACTATGTCCTATAACTATGATAAAATCATTTTCCTTTAGCTTATGAATATCTTGCACTTTAGTGGCATTGACATGAACTCCATATTTAGAGTTATTATCTAACACATAATAATCTCCTTCTTTATAGGATAATGTTATGTAATCTTTGCCAAGCAAATCATCTTTTATGTATATATCGCAGCTTTCCAAACCTCCAATGGTAATATTACCTATATTTAATACATCAATTTCTCTATTGTAATTTTTTTCACTACTATCAAAATCAATAAAGAAATTAATCTTAAACACTTCTCCGCTGGAATCTTCATACTTAACAATTAAATCATCACCATGTTTTAATTCCTTAGAATATACTTTCATAACTCCATCTTCTGTAAAGTATACGCCATCTAAAGAATTAACTATCCATGTATCATTACTTTTTAAAAATTCAAAGCTAAAATCTCCAAAAAAGTTTTCCTTATTAAATCTTATGTTACATCCTTTACTAGTACCAACCTTTATACTAGTATCACTATCATGTTCTAATTCATATTCCCTATATACCTTTTTTCCATAGATAATAATTTTATAATTATTGTCCATATAATCCTCCTAAGCTAATCAATGTTTATCAATGTTCCATTTCTTAAATTAAATTCTCTTAAAGTCTTATTTCCTTTTAATAACACTATGGGATTTTCACATCTTAAAAAACATTCATTTATATTTTCTATATTAATTCCTAAATTAAATGCTGTGTTTAATCCCTTTACCAAATCATTAGCTGTAATGTATAGAGGCACTTCTACATCATACTTTTTACTTAGTTTTTTTATATGCAAAATAACTATTACTTTATCATCATTCATAAAAGCTGCCTCCTTTAAATTATCATATAAGCTAACTTTTTAAACTGTTTATCATTAGCTAAAAACTCCACTGATAAATCATTATTAACAAAATTAAAATTACTTATATATTCACCAATGGTTAAATTATTTGTAGCAGGATTTTTTATTAAATAATTAACTTCTGAATCCATATATTTATTACAAATAAACATAAACTTATTTCTATCTGAACAATCAATATTATTAATTAATCTTTCTAATTTGGCTGTAGATACCTTATTTTGCATTGTCACCACAATGACCTTGTGACAAAAGCTCATTAACTTGGTTTTACTATTACTTAGTTCACAAGATGTATCTACTACTATATAATCATAATCTCCTGATTTTCTTAATGACTCTAATAAATATCTATAATCATCAAGCTTAATATTATATGAATTAGTTGCTTGTCTAAAAGGTAATAAATAATCAAAACATTCTTTCCTAATAGCACCCTTTAATACTTCCAATATATTTTCACTATGATTATGTAAATGCTTTTCAAAATTATTACTTATATATTCATTATTAGATAAATAATAATTAAATCCTTGTAACACTTCTGTACTGATAAATAAAACTCTTTTATTACACTTGCTTAAGGCACCTGCTATCCCCATGGAAACTAGAGTATTACCGCTACCTCCTGACGGTGAATAAAACATAATAAATTCAGCTTCATTATTTTCTCTGTCACCTATGGTCTTTAGATTTTCTGATGACATATTATTTACCACATCATTATATATTTGCTTAACACTGGTGTATTTATAAATTCTTTTTAGGATCATATTTTCCGTTTGCATACTATTATCAACTTCACTTAATAAAAATACATTGCTAATATCTTGCTTTTCATATTCTTCATCATATAAGTCTTCATTAATAATAAGCACATCAATATTTTGAGGTGTACTGAAAAAGCTCTTTAAATACTCTTTATCTGTAATTACTATAATTTCTGCCTTTTCTCCAAACTCCTCTGTAAACTTCAATTCCAAAGGAACTAAATATCTCTCATCTTCATCACATAAAACAATAGATAATGCCATTTTCTAACCTTCTCCTTAAATACTTTTAACTTGAAAATCACTATTTGCAAGCCTTATAATATCCCCTGTTTTTATGGGAACTTGTCCATCAACAGGAACCCTTCTATTATTAACAAAAGTTCCATTAACACTTTTTTCATCCTTAATAAAATATCTTCCGTCTATATAAATAATTCTGCAATGTATTCTACTAATAGCTTTATTGAAGGAAATAACTCCATCAGCCATTTGAACGCTTTTACCAATTAAAAAATTTTCTTTTGTTATCGGTATATTTACAGATTCCAGGGCATCTTCTCTCACTATAGCAATAGTAGGTATAAACATATCTCCACTTAATACTTCTGTTTCTAAACTATCATTATTATTAATTGGAGCTTGTACTTTTCTATTTTTCTCATAGCTTACTTTTGTTCTGTCCTTTTTATTATTGAATTTAAATACTCCTTTTATTGCAGAAATAAACTTTGATTCCTTATTACTTTCTAACTCTTCACTTTTTACAGGTATACTTGGAGCACTTTTTCTTTCAATATTAACTTTACTATCAACTCTATTATTAATCTGATTATAATTAGTATTTGTATAGCTTAAAGTATTTATATAATCTCTTAACATTTCAATGGTATTATTGGCTAAGGATAAATTACTATATAACTTATTTACTAATTCATTATCAATATTTCTATTAGCTGAAATTGCTCTAGCTATATTTCCCTTTAATCTTTCTTCAAACAAACTTTTACTATTGCCATTACACTCTGTATTAACTGGTATATAAATAAGATTTACACTTAAATTATTAGTATCAATAAATATGTTTTCAAAATTAATATTAATGTTTTCAATTTGCATAAATCCATTTTCAATAGTTTCACAAATAATATCAAAAAGCTTAGACATGATAATTAAAAAACTTGCTGCATTTAACCCTGGCATTATTGATGCTAAAGACTTATATTTTGAAATATCATATATTAATTTTATCTTTCCGTTATGTATAACCTTCACTGCTTTGATAAATCCATTTTTCTCTTGATTTTGCAAGACTTTATATCCTGTTTCAAAGAATAAAGAACTATCTTCTAATATATAACTTATATTAGTTATACCCCTTTTCTCCTTAATTAAGTTATCTAAAATCAAATCATTCATCTAGTTATATCCTCCACATAAAGCCTTACTTCATTTTTATGTATTAATTATATAATTTTAACATTGAAAATTTTGTCATTTATTGTAATAAAACTGAATTTTTTACATAACTTTATTTACTTTTCCTTTATAACAAAACAGAAGGTGATGCATGTTTTTCATGCCTCACCTTCTTTATCATCTAAATTACCCTCATAAACCTTTACCAACATTTATTACAAACAGAACCATACACTTAACTTTCAACTATCTAACTACTTTTAGTATAATAAACCTTTAGCGCTCCATTTGGGTAGTTTCCACTCCAACCACAAGGCCATCCCCCACTTAAATACACTTCAAATATCTTTTCATACAAATGATTCTTTTTCCCTACTATTGCTCTTGTTCTAATACATTCAAAGAAATCATATACAGAGTTTTCTAAATCTAATGCCTCTAAATGTTTAGTTACATTTGCAACTTTGTAAGTATTATCTTCTTCTTTTGTTTTGCTATTTATAATATTAATATCTAAATATTGAATATTTTCTCCAACAATTTCTTTCACTACATCACGAAACTTTTTAGATACAATAACTCACCCATTATCACTTGCTAGATAATCAGAAAGTATTTTTCCATCCTCAACATTATATTCAAATTTGATATCCTTATCCCAATTTTCTATAAGCTCGCCTTTAACTATCTCACTGTCATAGTGCTCAGCCTTATTGCTCGATTTAACTATTACGTAATCATCATCATTTTCAAAATCATATACTAACTTAAAATATCTCATGCTATCATCTCCTATTTATTTTTCCAATAATCTTTATATAATCATGGTATGCATATGGATGTCTACCTTGATGTGGCATTAATTCTTTATTCCAAGAATCATCTAAATCTAATTTATATTTATTAGCTATTTTCTCAAATCTTTTAGTATACTTTTTACTTTTATTAGTAGCAAAATGATGTACTTGATTAGGTTTACTCTTAATAGCCTTTTCAGCTACTTCGCCTGCTAATTCACTATCGGTAGTTTTAACATTTTTGATAAATCCATTAAACTTTTCTGAAAACTGCTGCATTTCATCATAAGTAGTTTGTGCCTTTTTCTTCTGATCATATAATTCATTTAATATTGTGCTAGTTTTCCCATAACCTCTGTTTAATGATTCAATTTCACTTATTGCACCATTTATTTTAGCTATTTCTTCTTCTAAATAAATTAGTGCTGAAGAAATATTCTACTGACTGCGGAAGCTTGTCCATAGTCCACTGCTAAATTTCCCAAAACTCTTACCCCCACAAAACTATAGTATTAAATTAACTCCCCCTATAATAATGCCAATAACAATGTAATATAAAATTCCTGCTTTTGCTGCTGAGTGTTTTATCTTCTTATTAGTTTTAGGTCTTAATAATAATCCAAAAGGTGCAATTGCTGAGTAGCCTAATAACTTAAACAATAGTTTTTCTTCATGAACTTCCTTTTCATTATGTAACCTTCCAATATATCTATATAAATATAATACTGCTACTGCTCCTAATGGTTTAATTATTCCTCTGTGTTCCATGATTCTCTCCTTTCAGCTACTAAAGCTGTTCCCCTTCTTTAATTAAATCTTCCATATTACTCTTAGCTTCTTTAAGCATAGAGTTTAAAAACTTAAATCTTGATATATGCTCCTTTAAGCCCTTTTCCCAATCACCATATCTTAAAGACATAAACTGTTCTTTTGATTTTCCAGTCCATGCATCACCTTTTAAGGCACTTAAGCTACTATTTAAAGTATCAAGATTACTTTCCAATAAGCTTATTGCATTATCATAAGTAGTAATTGCATTTTCCAATGTTTCCATTTCAATTTTAAAATCCATACCCTTTACCTCTTATCTAAAATCCCTGTGATAATTTCTTTTTCTAAAATAATATAATCTTTTTTTTCATCTTTTTTTATAGCCATTAGCTTTCTTATTTCATCAGCTTTCTTAAGGTAATTTTCTTCTCCAAGCCTATCTATTCCATTTAATATTTCATGACACTTCTTATACTCTTTAGCTTCAATAAGAGTTATACATCTATATAGCAAAGTATTAATATCATATGGATTACTTAAATTTTGAATCTTAAGTATTTTATAAGCTTCTTTAAATTGCTCTATGGCCTCTTGCTCCTGCCCTTTTTCCCTTAAAGCATAAGCCTTTAAAATCACTGCCATCTTGCAATAATCATTATTTAAATCTTCCATATTGCATAATATATCTAAATTATTAAAAGCATTTTCTAATCTACTTGTTTTATAATTTAATAATGCTAACATAAATATAAGTTCACTATTTTCTTCATTATATACAAGATCATCATTTAATAATTCAATGGCTTCCGCATCTTTACCTTTAAAGCTTAAAATCTTTGCTTTACATATAATAAAATCTTCATAATATGCATCTTCTTCATTTATAGATGATATTATTTCTAAAGCTTCATCATATTGTTCCTTTACTATGTGATACTTAACATAATCTAGTTTTAATGGAGAATAATCATTAAATACTGCCTTAGCAGTTTCTAAAGTCTTTAAAGCTTCTTCCATATTCTTTTCTTTTGCATTTAGCATAAATTTAAGGCCATATCCATCATATTCATCAGCATTATATTTAATCATATCTTCAATAACAGCCTTAGCATCATCCACTCTATTCATTCTCATAAATATGGCATACTTTCTATACTTAGATGGCAGATAGTTTTTATTGCTGCTTAATGATTTATTATAATTATAAATTGCCTTATTTAAGTCATCTTCAGCTTCATATGCAAGGCCCTTATAATACATTACTTCCTCACTGGCAAAACCATTCTTTATTGCTAAACTTAAAAACTCAAAGCACTTATCTAATTGATCCTTCATTTGATATATTACAGCTATTTTAAAATATACTTGTCCATCCTTTGGATACATTATTCTTACATTATTTAACATTTCTAAAGATTTATCAAAAAAGCCTTTCTTTTCATAAACCTTGGCTAATTTATAATAAACATCTTTTTCATTTGGAAACTCTTCTCTAAGCTCCTCTAAAACTTCCAGTGCCATATCAAGCTTCTCATATCTAAGCAGTATATCTGCCACTTCCATTCTTTCATCCATTTTATACCCACTCCCTTTAGCTACTTGATTCTTTAGCTTTTCTTTCAGCTTCCCTTTCTCTTCTTAATCTCTCTTTTTCCTCTTCAATTTGTTCTTCTATATCAAAAATAAGCTCTGCCATAACTCCTTTGGTATATTCTAAGGCATCAGTAACTCCCTTATTCCAATTATCAACTCTTTGCTTTAAGCTATCACTATTGCTAGTATACACTGCATCAGTAAGTACATTTTTTGCACTACTCTTTCTAGTATCTGTATCAACACTATTACTTTCAGCTTTTCCGCAATAAGACTTAGCACTTCTTACTTTACTCTTATCATTTTTTAATGCTGTAAGCTTATTACTGCTTAATCCCCAGCTCATACTCTATCACCTCTTTATGAAATATTATCCCTGTGCTACTTTTATTATTGCATCAGAAACATTTGAATCAGCCTCTGCAAATGATGACATAGTTGTGTTAAGATCATTTCCTAATATTGATAAACCTTCAATATACTCTGTGAAAGTTGTTAATATATTTTCACTTTCCTTAAAAAATGCATCACTACTTTTTCCATGCCAGCTTTCCTTTAAGCTATTATTAACATTAGTTATATTACTTTGAATACTTTCAAATGAACTTACTATATTACTTATGCTGGTTATAGCCTTTGAAAATTCATCATAATTCACTAAAATTTCTTCACTCATATCAATTCCCCTTTTATACCTTATTTTATATATTTTAACATATTTATTATATCATTGTAATTTTCTCACCATATACTTTACAAAAAAAGCATCTGGATTAGTTCCAGATGCTCTCATATCTATTTACTTATTTTACTTATATAAACTAAATTTCAAATTTAGTTACTGCTCTTTCAGTTACTTGTGCTGCTGACTTAGCAACAAAGCTACCCTTTGAAGTTTCAAAAATATCAT
>OCQC01001892.1_pt1 | contig 14089 bp, 9 predicted proteins | sample 1538401 | NCBI WGS metagenome assembly OCQC01 (sample SAMN04571689, study PRJEB22368) | human gut metagenome | biome: human gut; material: stool | host: Homo sapiens | place: Luxembourg | collected 2012-08-03 | reverse complement strand
TACAGGCAGTCCTGCATACTATGTGAAATGCACTTGAAGTTCAATCGTGCTGAATCTTAGACTTTTCTTTCGCTTTCAGCTAGCTTCGTACATGGATGTACGAAGCAATGAGGCCGCGCCATGGACGGCGCGTCCGAATGGTAGCGTCACCTATCATTACCTATATGAAAAGTCTTAGAGTCAGCCGATTGAAGCTTCTGGCATTGAACATAGTGTGCAGGACTGCCTGTAGCTTATATTTGTCGTCCGTTCGTCACCAACTAATATTCAATTAAACAAACATACTACTTCTCATTCACAACCGCATTATCCATAACTATATTCTGTGCTTTCTTTACAAGCATTGCCTTTACTATTGTATTCTTGTCAAACTTATCTGTGAATGTTGTTACCTGTGAATAACCACTGTCCTTTGCAAACTGTTCAAGGTCATCTTTATATTCATATTCTGTTATAGCAAGTCCTTCTTTTTCTGCTATTGCCTGATATATAAGCTGCTGGCCTGCTGATGCCTTTACGAATTCATCAAATGTTTTACCATAAAGATTCTGGCAGTATTCATCATTAGTCTTTCCCTGAAGAGTACTATAAAAACTGATTGATTCTTCAAGCTTTGATGTCTGCTGTGCAAGGAATTCTTCAGGGTATCCTGTTACCTTACATACATCAAGAAGCTGTGTAAGAATAGCCTCATTCTTTGCTTCACTCACCTTTGTATCTATAGTTGATTTAACATCGTTCTTAACATATTCCTTATATGAATCTACTGATTCAAGACCAAAGTTCTCTTTTACAAACGAATCTGTGAGCATAGGAACATTTGGCTGCTGTACGTAGCTCATGGAAAGTTCAAACACTACTCTCTTACCTGCATAATCAGTATACTTAGAGTTATCTGGCATAGTTACTGTTATAACCTTTGTCTGACCTGCTACCATACCATATAATTCATCTGCAAGACTCGTTCCTGCAACTGGAAAAGCTTCCTTTCCAAGAACCATACTATAATCAGAACCTGTGAAATCATCTATTGCAAGTCCGCCTGATGTTCCTGAGTAACTAAATGTTACTTTATCTGACTTCTGTGCCCCACGGTTAACATCTGTATATGTAGTTACATCATTCATCTGCTCAGATATCTTGTCATCTATAACCTTATTAGTTATAGATGTGACATCAACATCTGCTACTATTCCCTTGTAGTTTCCAAGTTCAACATAATCTGTAGGACTATATCCATAATCAACCTTTATTTTACTATTACATGCTGTAGTCATAAGCATAGAAACAACCATAGCTGCTGCTACTGCATATTTAACGCACTTTCCTTTTAATACTTTTCTCATAACCTATCTCCATAAATATATATTATGCCGGATTGCCGACTTATAAACTATACCATAATACAGCCTCTAAAGCCAGTATTACATAAATGTTTCACAATATTATCACAAAAGCCGCCATACAGGATATAAAGAGTTATCTCATCCTATATAGCGGCTTAAATGCTACTAATCAGAAGATATCCAGAATCTGACAGATATAAATCTGATATATAACATTATATTTATCTTTATACTAATTAATCTAATGATTAAGCAAGCTTAGACTTAGCTACTTCTGCTAACTTAGCAAATCCTTCTGCATCATTAACAGCCATCTCAGCTAATACCTTTCTGTTAAGGTCGATGTTAGCTAACTTTAAACCATACATAAACTTGCTGTATGAAAGACCGTTCATTCTTGCTGCAGCATTGATTCTTGCAATCCATAACTGTCTGAACTGTCTCTTCTTCTGCTTTCTACCCTTGTAACTCTCTGTAAGAGCTCTCATTACAGACTGCTTAGCAACTCTGTACTGCTTAGATCTAGCTCCTCTATAACCCTTAGCGAGCTTTAATACTCTGTTATGCTTCTTCTTTGCGTTCATACCGCCTTTAATTCTTGCCATTTCTTAATTTCCTCCTAAAATAATCAATCACAGACACCCATATCTTATAAATATGGCATAATCTTCTTCATTGTCTTTACATTAGTTGCATCTGTCATAGCTGCATGTCTAAGATTTCTCTTTCTCTTAGTAGTCTTCTTTGTAAGAATATGGCTCTTGTAAGCTTTCATTCTCTTTAATTTACCTGTTCCAGTTACTTTAAAACGCTTTGCAGCTGCTCTTTTTGTCTTTACCTTTGGCATAATAATCCTCCTAATTTAATTCTCATATGGAATAAATAATATTTTAACGTTTTTCAGTTAAAAACATAGTCATGCTCCTGCCTTCTAACTTTGGAGCCTTATCTACTACTGCTATATCACTTAACTTCTCTGCAAAATCTTCAAGTATATGCTTGCTTGAATCAACATGAGCCATCTCACGTCCTCTGAATCTGAGTGATACTTTAACCTTATCGCCTTTCTCTATGAACTTCCTTGCTGCGTTACACTTAGTGTTAAGGTCATTCACATCTATGTTAGGTGATAAACGAACTTCTTTGACTTCTATTGTTCTCTGTTTTTTCTTAGCTTCCTTTTCTTTTCTGACAAGCTCATACTTATACTTGCCATAATCCACAAGCTTACATACAGGTGGCTTTGCGGATGGGGCTATCTTTACAAGGTCAACCTCTGCCTCTCTTGCTAACTTCATAGCATCCTTAGGAGACATAACTCCAAGCTGCTGTCCTTCTTGTCCAATAACACGAACTTCCTTATCGCGGATCTGCTCGTTAATCATTAATTCGCTAATAGTAGTGCACCTCCAAAATCAAAAAAAGTGGATAGTCAGACTATCCACTTTTTAATCATAATGCATCTTAATTGCTGTTTATCATGCATATTCTTAAAAATATAAACCCGAGTCGCCTTCATGCGCTAAGGTGAGAGTGGATACTCTGCTTCGTTTAACAACTATTAGAGTTTAACACTAATAGTTATAGCTGTCAACTATATTTTTAAACATTTCAAACAAACATTTCAAATATTTCAAATTTCTGCAATACAAAAATGATACATTATTTTATTTTTTATCTTACAACTGACTTTCTTTTTAATACTACGAATGCAAGACCTGCACATGATACAACTGCGAATAATACATAGAGTGCTATATTATACACATCACCTGTATTTATTGTGTTATCTGATGCCTGTCCGTTTCCTGTAGCTGCTACATCTTCATAGCATATAGCGTATGTAGAGAATTTATCTGTTGTAAATGTAATAACTCCGTTTTCGCAGCTTGTTTCAAGTGCCTCTGCTACACCATCATGAATTCTTACAACTGTATATTTTCTTTCTACAGATGAATCTGTATTCTTAAGACTTTCAGGAATATCAAGCTTAACAACAACTCCAGCAGCTGTTTCTGTTACTGATACTTCTTTGAGACTTCCAACTTTCTTTAATAATGTAAGATCAAGATATGCTCCAACTACACCATTGTTAAGAACTTCCTTAACTTTATCCTCCACAAGCTTCTTATCGCTTTCTGATACTGTAGCTGTTACATCTTTGACCTCCATAGATACCGAAACTGTACTTCCGTTTTCTATTTCTTTCTTTTCCTCTTCTGTGAATGTGATTCCGCTCACTGGTACTTCGGCCTTTATATTGATGCCATCATCAGCCTTAATTACCGCATTTACCTTATCTGAATCTGATGTGCTTGGTGTATCACTTGGTGTATTTGGTGTGTCGCTTGGTGTGTTATCTCCTGGCTTATTATCATCTGGTGTGTCACTTGGTGTGCTATCTCCTGGCTTATTATCATCTGGTGTATCACTTGGTGTGCTATCTCCTGGCTTATTATCATCTGGTGTGTCACTTGGTGTGCTATCTCCTGGCTTGCTATCATCTGGTGTATCACCTGGCTTAACATCAGAACCAGTTATTACCTTACCATCTACAACAAGTTTTATATCTGAGAATGTTACATCTGCCTGTCTTGCTGCAAATAAACCTACATATACATAATCCGCATCTATTGATGTAAGCTTGAAATCAAAACCGCCTGATATAGCAGCATTATCGCCAAATGTACATGCGTATCCATCACTGTTGCTCTCAATCTTAAGTGCATATGTCTTACCAGCCTCTACTGGATTCTCTAATGTACCACCATAACCTAATGCACCATCTTTTCTCTTAAAGCAGTTAGCTGTTCCCTGCTTGATACTTCCTGCTGCAACATAATCTCCAAGAGCTGACTTATCATTAACATCAATATACATCGCATCTCTTGCCATAAGACCAAATGCAACCTGATTGTGTTTATTAATGCTGTTTACTGTTGCATTAGCTGTTATTACAAAATTACTATCTGCAGGTACTTTATAATAATACATTGCAATTCCATCTGTTGTTGATGATATCTTTCCCTTACCATTAACAGCAATGTGAATGCTTCCATCTTCATTACCCTCAAGTATGAACTTATCTTTAATAAGATTTGGGTCTCCACCTATATCTCCAAATATTGAACCCTTGAAAACTCCTGCATCTTTCCATAATTCACTCTGCTTAAGTTCTCCTGAATATTCAGCTTCCTTATAATCTGGATTAGACTTAAGTACATCAGCCTTAACAGGTGCTTCCTTAGCTGTTATATGTTCTGATATTCCAGCCACTCCAAGTTCCTTAATTGTCTTAGTTACAAGATAAGCATTATATGTTCCACCATAAATGTTTGTATGTGTATTATCAACACTTGTAGCCTTAGATGATGTCCATGCATGAAGGTTGACTGTCTCATCTGGTCCTAATGTATCATATAACTCTTTTGTCATCTTAGTCATATCAACAACTGGTATGTTAAGTTCCTTACCAAGATTCCTTATAGACTGGGCATAATCTCCACCCTTGAAATCACCACTATCCTTTGTGATATGAAGATTGCTGTCAGACCATTCTGTTGTAGCAGTTCTTCTTACTATAGGTGTACAGAGGATAACTGTTGTACCAGCTGCCTGCGCAGGCTTAATATAGTTTTCATATAATGAGTTAGCAAATGAGCCAGCTGTCTTATAATCACCATTAGGATCTGTATATCTGTCTGCTTCTGCCTTTTCATCATTATGTCCGAAGCCTATAAGAAGATAATCACCCTGCTTCATACCGGATGTAAGTTCATTATACTCCTTATCATTAACATAGCTCTTAGAACTTCTTCCTGATAAAGCTATATTCTTCACTTCATATGTTCCATCAAGATACTTATCAATCTGTGTACCCCATCCATATCTTGGATAATAATAATTATCAGCAAAAGAACTTACTGTAGAATCACCTATTATCCATACTGTAGGCTTGCTGCTGTCTTTATTAACCGCATCATCAGCCATAGCCATAACGCTCCAGCCTATGCTCATAACAAGCAAAAGCAAAGCGCTAAGCAGACAACTTATACGTTTTCTGTTTCTTTTCTTCATCATAAATAACCTTCCCTTTCTTTTCTGGACAATCCGTCCCTTTTTATGGAATTATAAAGTATGAACCAGTGTCAAGGTCAATATCTTTTTACACATTTAATAATGCATTGTACATAAATCCATACATTATTATATTTCAAAAATTATTCAGGCAAATAATATTCGAACGAATAATATTCAAGCATTCAAAAACCAGACACACAACAACCTAAGTCATTGTGTATCTGGCTTTATTCAATGCCAATCAATACTAATCAATTCTAATCATCACTAAAACTAGTATCTATAACTATTATATTATTTATTAATCAGCCTTTTCTTTTTTCTATCTTCATACACAAGAAGTACTATTCCAGCTAATGCCATTGTAAATGCCACACTATATCCCATCACGTGATATACATCTGCTGTTTTTACATCATCTTTAGAAGCATCTGGATTTTTATCGTCAGATGATATAGCATTGTCATCTTTATTACTGTCACTACCTGACGTAGCTCCATCATCTTTCTTATCGCTGCCACCCTGTTCTGGAGCTGGTGTTGGGTTTGGCGCTGGTGTTGGATCCGGTGCTGGCGTTGGGTCTGGCGCTGGCGTTGGGTCTGGTGCCGGCGTTGGGTCTGGTGCTGGTGTTGGATCCGGTGCTGGTGCTGGATCTGGTGATGGTGTTGGATTCTCGCTCTTATTAAGTTCTTCACTCTTAGCACTTATTGCACTTAAAAGGCTCTGGCCTTTTGTTGTCCAGTACACTGCATCTTCTGTGAATCTGCCATTTGCATCTGCTGCTTTAGCAGTAAGCACTCCATTCTTATCAACAACAAACACCTGCTGTCCATCCGGATTAACACCTGCTACTCTGGATGGTGATTTAACAGCCTTTGAGAGTGATATATTCATATTCTGGATCTGCTGTGCAAAGAGTTCTGCTGTTATGAAACCACCAAGCTTATTGCTATGTGTACTGTCTCCTGCTGACATAACCTGTGTACCATTAACAGACTTGCCATTAGCTGCCTTTTCGTCTGCTTTGTATGCTTCCTCATACATATTCTTTGTTATCTCAAAACCATCAATAAGTAATACATCCTGTTCCTTTGCAAGCTGTTTAACTGCTTCAACATATGCATTATTTTCAGTTACAAGTGTTCCTGTTTCTTTATCTGTTGAATCATGATGTGGTTTGATAGTACCCTCACTAGTATAATAAAGTCTTGATACTGGTGTTACAAGAACCGGTATTGCCCCTGCTTCCTTTGCCGCATCAATATATTGTTTAAGATACCATTTATAAGTACCACCACAATCATATGAATAGAATGTATCTCCATACTTTGAAGTAAGTGATGATGGTGTTGCCACTTTAGTTCCTGCTGTTACAGGATATATTCCGTCAGCATCTGGCTGTCCAAGTGGTACATATCTATCTTCAATGTATCCTTTTCCATTGGCACAGTCATTGTGTCCAAACTGTATAAACAGATAATCGCCTGCTTTGATATTGGCTTTTATCTTATCTAATGAGCCCTCATTGATAAAGTTTCGGCTGCTTCGTCCTCCATTGGCATAGTTCTGCACCTTAACCTTTGAAGAATCAAAGAACGCCTGTAAATATTCGCCCCATGAGCCTTCAGCCTGAGCCTTACCGCTCATATACATACCTGATGCTGAATAATCCTTAACAGTTGAATCACCTGCTAAAAATACATTTACTCCATCACCAAGTTCTATATCTGTTGAACCTGTAGGATCTTCATATCCATCTCTTACATATGCCTCTGCCTTATATTTTACTGCTCCTGACTTAACACCACTTAAGTTCTCAGGTACAACTTCAACTTCAATATGCTTTCCAATAGCATCCTTAGAAATCTTATATGTATTATCAGCATTGGCAGTTGACGATTTTACAAGTGTTCTGCTGCCATCCTCATTAACAATATACCAGCGGATCACTGATGCATCATTTTTATCATTCTTCTCTCCAAGAGAGTATATAACAGTAAGAGTATGTCCTGGATATGGTGCATTGATATCTCCATTATCCACAAGATATGGTTTCTTTACAAATGCTACTGTGCCCTCATCAGCCACATAAGCATTAGGTGTCCAGCCTGAAAGATAATCATTCACAACATCTTTCTTTGCAACACTTTCATCTGTTGTAACTCCTGTTACTCTCTTAGAAACATCTACTGCTGTTCCATCTGTATAAACCGAATTATATTCTGTATAACCAGCCTTCTCCGGCTTATTGCCAGACATTTCAAACCAGCCTTCATCCTTAATGTAACTACCATTTATCTTAGTATTAAGGAATGTTACTTTTGCATCCTGACCCCAAGGTCTTCCAAGATATCCTGCACTTACCTCAAGTTTATCACTGCCTGTTATTGTACAGTTTCTAAATACATAGCCAATCTTAGTTGCTTCAGCAGAGGCTGGCTTATGTGCTGTAATATAACCACCTGCAGAGCCAGCACTGTAACCTGCGAATCTAAGTTCACATCCATCAAACACTGCGTTTCCATCACCAAATATGTAATCTGTATTACCCTCTATATGGCAGTTCTTAAAGTACATATTAGTTGCTGAATTGCCAGTATATAATGTATCCTGGCTTCCAAGAAATGCACAGTCTGTGAATTCAACCTTATCAGCTTCTATAGCCATGGCTGTTGCTCTTTCTGTTGCTGCCTTTGATGTAACATCTGTTGCATAGTTTCTGTCTGGATTCTTATTTTCTGTAGGTGTCACACCATCTTCTATTTCTTCATCTGTTAAATAACGGTTAAACGAAGCTTCAAATGTGATTCCATCAGCACTAAATCCTGTTGCTGTATTTTTAAGCAGTACTGAACAGCCCCATTTTGCTGCAGCTGCCTTCTCGTACTTATCATATGCATTTTCAGCATTATAATAGCCTTTAAAATCTATGCTGTAATACTTATATCCTATTCCATAATACCATGTAAGAAGCACTTCTTTGCCTGATGACTTTTCATCATTAACAAGTCTTACATATGGAGTTGATATAATAACCTGTTCTCTATATGTACCAGGAGCAATATGAATAGTAACTCCATTATTCTCATCAGGAGCAGGTGTCATTAATGATACTGCTGATACTGCTTCTTTTACTGTATTATAGTTTGCATTTCCTTTTTCTTTATATCCGACATATATATCAGATACTCTTTCAATCTGTTCCTTATCTTTAGTTGACACCATTAAGATGTCTTTAGTTACATCCGCATCATTGACTACTATATGTGTTGTTGTTCTATATCCATCAACTGCTGCTTCAACTTCATATGAACCATTTCTTAAAGAAACTTCATATCCATCTGATGTAACCTTTCCTGTATACACATACTTGTCATCAACATTGATAAACTTAATATCTGTAACTGCTGCTTTAGCATCAATATCTGTAAATCTACCTGTTACCTTATATAACTTCTTAGCAGAAACACTTATATCTTTAGAGTAATCTGTCTGGCCTGTAACCTCTTTGCCATCAGCTACTTCATAATCATTAACTCCACTAAGCTCAACTGTATACTTAACATCAGGCTCAAGTGTTGCTTTGAAAGCTTTGTTATCATCAAGCTTAAGAACCACATCATCTGCTAATGAAGATGGGTCAGCTACGAGCTTAACTGATAATCCCGATGTATCATAATCTGCTGCAAAGCCTGTAACCTTTCCTGTATATGTATATACTTTCTTTTCTTCTACCTTTAATGTAACTCCTGTCTTGCCTGTCAGAGCTTCATCTACAGTTGTTGTAACATTCTTTGTATCAACGGAAAATCCATATCCTGCTACTCCGGATAAAACTGCTGTATAATCACAACCTGCTGCAAGTGTAGCTGTAAATGTATTGCCTTTTACATCTGCATCATATGTGATATCGTTAACATCATCCTTAAATAAAACCTTCAGACCGCTTACCTGTACGCCTTCTATTGTTCCACTGACTTTTACTCCTGGAATTCTTACCACCCTGTTATATATAGGTTTTCCTGCTGCTGCATCTGTATACACCTTATATGAACCACTATACTTAGCTACGAATTCATACTTAGCCCCCTTGTTAGTAAAGCTTGCTTTTTCTACCTGTTCATTATCTTCACCAAGATACTTAAAAAGAAGTGTTCCATTAGCAGCATTGCTTGATGCCATGTATACAACTATCTTATCTCCGGCTTCTACATTGTTAATAGCAATGTATCTTCTTCCTTCTCCTCCTGTACCATTACAGTAGTACATACCGGATGCTGTATATCCATCATCATATGCTGTTGTTGCTAACGCATTGCTTCCATAGTTTTTGCCTGATGCCGAGAACAATCTGTCATTGGCATTATGATTGATTGTAAGATCACCAAATGTTGTTTCTCCTGCAACGAATTTACCATCCTTTGAAACATTGTCACAATTCTCCCAGTCAGCAGCAGTAATATGATTATTATACTTATCTGTATCTGCTTCCTGTACTGTGCCAATGTCCCATACGTCAATCTTTCTTGTTGACGCTTTTGATTCTGCTGCAAATGCAGTTACGTCTATGCTTGTAACAAGCATAAGTACTGCACACAAAAGACTGCTAAGACGTCTTTTAGTTGTTTTGCGCATATTGACCTCCCTTTCTGCCTTTAAAGACATTATAACATTATATATCTGCATGGATACTGTCAGGGTCTGTTTATAAAACCTTTTTGATATCCATAATACAAACTATAAAGTATGAACCAATGTCAAGGTCAATATCTTTTACATATTTAATAAAGAATTGTTTTTATATGCGAACATAATATCTCATAATTCACTCTTTGTCTCCCCGTACAGGAACACTCATAAGGATATACATCACATGATCATCACTATCATCATCCTTAACCTTTGTTATAACTATACCTGTTATATCACCATCAAGGACAAGATTATGCTCTTTCATATACGCAAGATGACGCCCTATCATAATCTCCTTAATCTCATCCTGTGAATAATCATATATATTGCTTAACTTTGCCGGCACCTTTGATATACCCATAACTGACGGCTTAGGAATATACTTCTGTGCATATTGGTTAATATGAAGATGATACTTTTCAAGATGCTCTTCCTTAATCGAATAACCACAGCTTACAGTAAAACGTCCTGCTTTCATCTCACTCTCAGGAATTATGTATATATGCTGTATTTCTGGTGAATTGTATAAAAACTCGCTTAGCTGCTCCAGTCTTTCTGGCTCCTGAAGCAGCTTTCCGCCATTCTTATATAAGACATAATACATAGGAAGACTTTGTTTTTCATATATATCTGTATTAGAGGCCGCCTTATTCATAAGCAAACAGTCATCCTTAAGTCTGTGTCTTAAATACGTCATATAGGCTATCTGCTTATCCAACTGCTGCATGCGTTCCTGACATGCCTCCATAGTTTCATCAAGCGTATAATTCTGCATTTTACTTATCTGCTCATGCGTAAAACCATACTTTATATGCATTTTAGCATTGAGCACACCAAACACTCCATCATCATCGTAATACCTGTATCCGCTGTTCTCATCCCTTACAGCAGATATATAACCCATATCCTCATATCTTCTCACCGTATTTGTAGATACGCCAAGAAGCTTTGCAAGATCACTTATCTTATACCTCATATATCTTTCGCCTCTTTCATTTGTACACATTACTTTATATCATCATAATATCAGTACTATAATACTATTTCAATACTGTTTAAAGACAACATTTCCATAATCCAGACTATATCATGCCCGCTTACATAAGCTCAGCTATGCCTGACAGTCTCACATATCTGTCTGATATACGGTACCATGTCGGAAAATCAACGACTCCTGTCTGTGGCATATTGTTAATCCTCTGAAACTGTCTTACCGCTTCTGCTGTCTGCTCTCCATATATTCCATCAACTGACAATGGTGGTATAGCCTTGTAATAATCTCCTATGAGATTCAGCTGCTCCTGAAGCTGTCTTACTTTCTGACCCGATGACCCTATATCAAGATTGGCACCAGGCCATGATGAAGGAATACCCTGTATCTGCTCTGCTGTATTTATATACATATCATCGCCATAATAATATCTTAATATATCGATTGATGAATATCCCTGGTCACCAAGATACTTACTTCCCCACTGTGTCATCCAGTTCGGACAGCTTGATTTTTTTCCATCACAGTACTGTGTAAGTATTGGCTGCTTAACATTCGGACGTGAAAGATAATTATCAAATATTTCATCTACTACATTTGATATACTCTCAAATATATTTCTGCCATTCACCCATTTATGATCAAATGCTGTTGAAGATGTTATAGTAAAATTATAACTCTGGTTTCTATACCATTCTGTATACACCCTGTTCAATGTAAATGACATGATTGCAAGTATATTAGCCTCTAACGTCTGCCTTGGCCATGTTGAATATATCTCGCTGCTTGCAACATTTTTAATATAATCCTTATACCTGACATAATAATCAAGCGCCGTTGAATCAGTAGGAACACCATCATGCACAACTATAGTTTCAGGAATAACAACACGGCTTAGTACTATCTCACCAGACTGGTTAAGTGGCTTTATCTCACTCTCTGGTATCTTGGCTGGATAGTTTCCATACAGGGTATTAACCGGAATAACTATGTTATCTTCCGCAACTGCATACTCATTTTCATTAAGATATACATCCTGTATACTCGTTTCTCCTGAAAAGACATCTATTCCGGATATGTTAGTCTCCTCATATCCGTTGGCACTGACATCAATCGTATATTCTGCAAATGGCTGTTTTTCCCCTGGCTCCATGCTGTACTCTATCGGTGGTGCTAAAAGTTCATCAAGATTAACCGCCCCCTCTGAATCCGTTACAAGTTCATTTATTATCGAATCCGGATTACCTGTGTATGACAGAGTGATTCTTGCATTTGTAAGCGGTGCTCCCTGCTGTTTATCATATACATTTATGTGCATCTTCCCTTTATCTATCATATCCTGTGGTGTTTCCATAGTATGAACATACACCATTATACCCCCATTCTGTATACACCTATATACAAAAATCAATATTTTTTCATTATTATATGTATCTTTATATATTTTTATGAATAAAATAAAATGATAATTCCCTTAGGAGCGGATATGTCAAAATATAAAGTAGCTCTTGATGCAGGTCATGGTGGCAGCGATCCTGGTGCTGTTTATAATGGCAGACAGGAAAAAGATGATACCCTCGACCTTACTCTGGCCATCGGCGATATTCTTAAAAAAAATGGAATTGATGTTTTCTATACAAGAACTAACGACGAATATGAGACACCTTTTAAAAAGGCAACTGATGCTAACAACTCCGGCGCTGATCTTTTCGTGTCAATACATCGAAACTCTTCTGAAAAGCCCAACCAGTATTCTGGTGTTGAAACTCTTGTATACAATGATTCAGGACTTAAGTCAGAGGTTGCAAGAAACATAAACAACCAGCTTGAGAATGTTGGATTTAAGAATCTGGGAGTTGATACCCGGAAAAATCTTGTGGTACTTAAGAGAACTAAGATGCCAGCTGTCCTTGTTGAAGCAGGCTTTATAAATAATGAAAAAGATAACTATATATTTGACCAGGAATTCGATAAGGTTGCAAATGCTATAGCTGATGGAATATTAGAAAGCCTCCCTATTGGTTCACGCAACTCTAATACTCACCATTCAAACAGCAGCTACAACAAAGCTAACAACTCCAATAATACCAGCAGTTCCAATAATACCAATAGTTCCAACAATACCAATAGTTCCAACAATACCAATAATTCCAGCAACGCCAGCAATATCAACAGTTCCAGCAATGCCAGCAATTTAGGAGCTTCTAGTACTTTCTATGATTCTAGTAGTTTCGGAAATTCCGGCCATTCCGGTAATTTCGGCAACTCCGGCAGTTCCTATAATTCCGGTAATTTCATCGGCACAAGCAGTTCTATTAATAGTGATAATGCCTCTTATAGATATGATATAACTCCAAAAACAGAGACAGAAAGTATTACAGAAGGTATTAACAACTCTGATAATTATACTGCTGACACCGGATATAATCTCTGCAATGATAACTCCTGCAACAGCCTACACAATAACTCCTGCAGCAACACCTGCAATAATTCATATATACATCAGCCTCTCTACCGGGTTCAGACTGGTGCATACCACAATAAAGATAATGCAGACCGCTTATTAAACTCTCTACTTATAGATGGCTTCCCAGCCTTTATAATATATGAAGATGGTTACTACAAGGTACAGGTAGGTGCATTTGCCGAACTATCCAATGCAATCAAAATGGAACGACGGCTAAGAAGATTTCATTATAGTACCTATATCGTTGTTTAATTGAATATTAGTTGGTGACGAACGGACGACAAATATAAGCTACAGGCAGTCCTGCACACTATGTTCAATGCCAGAAGCTTTGATTGGATATTTCTAAGTCTTTCCATGTAAACTATGGTAACTGACGCTACCGCTCAGACGCGCCGTCCATGGCGCGGCTTCGCTGCTTCGTACATCCGTGTACGAAGCTAGCTGGTTGACTAAGGGAAAGACTAAGAACTATCACAATCAAACTTCAAGTGCATTTCACATAGTATGCAG
>OCQC01001887.1_pt1 | contig 14144 bp, 18 predicted proteins | sample 1538401 | NCBI WGS metagenome assembly OCQC01 (sample SAMN04571689, study PRJEB22368) | human gut metagenome | biome: human gut; material: stool | host: Homo sapiens | place: Luxembourg | collected 2012-08-03 | reverse complement strand
CTACAACAACTACGTCATTTCTAAAGTCTTTTGGAAATAATGGACGTAATGGTCTATCAATTGCTCTTGATGTTAAAATTGCTTTGTCTGTTGGTTTTCCTTCTCTTTTTAGAAATCCACCTGGTATTTTTCCTACAGCATATAATTTTTCTTCAAAATCTACTGATAATGGGAAAAAGTCTATTCCTTCTCTTGGTTCTTTAGATGCTGTTACATTTACTAACACACAAGTATCTCCATAACGTACTAATACGCTTCCATTGGCAAGTCCTGCCATTTTTCCGGTTTCTATTACTAATTTTCTTCCGGCTAATTCTGTTTCATAAGTTTTAAACATATGATTCCTTCCTTTCTTTTTGTGCCATATAAATTAGATTGTAACCTCTATATTATGCTATATATGTTGTATAGCACAGTATACAAGCTACTTACCTAAATTCATTGGCACATTATTTTTTTATTTTACACCTTTTTTATTTTAAATATATTAAGCATTAAAAAAAGTTTTTTCTTGAGAAAAGCCCGTGCTAAAAATAAGCATAGGCTTTCACAATTTTACTATTTTCTTAGTCCTAATTTTTCAACGATTGCTCTATATCTATTAACATCTTTTTTTACTAAGTAGTTTAATAGATTTCTTCTTTTTCCAACCATTTTTAATAGACCACGTCTTGAATGGTTATCTTTTTTGTGAACTTTTAAGTGTTCTGTTAATTCATTAATTCTTTCTGTTAAAAGAGCGATTTGTACTTCTGATGATCCAGTATCTTTTTCATCTCTTCTATATTGATTAATGATTTCTTGTTTTCTTTCTGCTGTCATAATAACACCTCCTATTTCTTTTTCTCCTTATACCGAGCCTCAATAATAGGTGTCTTTTATTGTGCTAAGTTTAAGGAACATTTTTTACATAAACTATTGTACTATATTTTCCTAAAAAAATCAAGCTTTCTAGTCATTTTTCTTTTAAATAATGTTTATATATAATAATTTTAATTATTTTTTCAAGAAGCCCAAGAAATATAAGGTTTGAATGAAATGTCGAATGTGCATGGAGAAATTTTAGAAATTCTATGCAATTTTATGGAAAGAGTTCACAAAGTGGAAGGGTGCCATAAAATAAATTAGAATTTCTTAAATTTCGTAATAAGCCGAGACATGTAATGAAAAGCTTATATTTCTTGGGCTCTTGATATTATTATACTATAACTTAAATAATATCTCTTTTATTGAAACTATCATACATGGTTACAAGCATTAAAATTGCACACACTCCTAGCACTCCAAGAGAAAATATAAGTGATGTATTCTGTACAAAAGTATTTGGAGCCGAAATTGTCATTGGACTTGTGAAATTTGTAAATATTTTACTAGCAATATCTAAATTGTTAAATGGTATAAATTTTATCCAATCTTTTTTTATGTAAGTATTTATAATTAGCATCATTATTCCATTTCCCATATATGTTGCTATACTTAAAGCTATTGCTACTGAAGTGTTTCTTGTAACAACTGAAAGCATTAATGCAAATAGTGCAAATATTATAATTGGTATAATTTTTGCAAAATAGTATTCTATTATAAATGCTGTATTTCCTATTTTTTGTACAACTCCATCTTTTACAAATAAATATGTATTTCCTTCTGTTGTAAAAAATATCTTTCCACAAACTAATGTTAGCAATGCCATTATTAAAGTTATAACTACTAAATAAAATAACAACGATAATATTTTTGCTGTTAGTATCTTCCATCTTTTATTAGGTGTTAATGCCCAGAATTTTATTGTTCCTGTTGAAATTTCTGTCGCAATTGCACTTCCTGCAACAATTATTACAAATATTGCTATAAATGCTGTTACAAAACTTGTTGCAAATGATTCGAATGTCATTTTATAATCTGAAGTTGAATCTGCTTTTTCTATGTTATTTTCTATTTTGTATATACTTATTTTAATATCATCTTCATATTGTTTCTTTTGTTTTTCTGTTAATACCTTATTTGTTTGACTATCAATTCCTGTTCTAATGCTTTTCTGCTTCTGACGAATATCACTAATTACTTGTGCTCTGTAATCATAAAATATTTGGGGATCATCTTTAGAAATTCCGTATTTTTTTTGCAATTCTAACAATATTTTTTCATCATCATATTCCTCTTGTGAAATTTGTTTATCATCAAATTTTTTCTTTAATTTTTCTTGCTTTTGGTCCATATATCCATCAAAATCATTTTTTTCAACAATCTCTAAAGTTTTATCATCTATACTAGTATCTGATAATGCTTCACTTCTCCAATCTGTTCTATAAATTTGATTTTTTATTCTTATTTCATAAATCTTTATTTGTCTTTCTATTTCCTCTTTTTCAGATTTTGAAAGTGTATTATCTTGCAACTGTTCTTTTAATATCTCAATTTCACCTTTAAATCCTTCTTCTGAACTTGAAACAAACCTCTCAGAATTTATATCATTTTTCTCATCTATATATTGTAACAATTTTGATAAGCTTAATGCTCCCAATAATGCTAAAACTATTAATATAATTGCCAATTTTGTTGAAAACTTTTTCCAAGTTTTAATATTTTCATCTACAAATAATTTATATATCTTACTCATTTTTACCTCCTTCTGTTGCATCAAAGAATATTTCCTCTAAATTATGTTCTCTTGGAATAACTGCTTTTATTCCAACATCTTCAATTGCTAATTCTCTTACAACTTCTGGAACTTTTTCTGTTTGAATTGTAACTAACAAACTATCTTTTTCTTCTTTAGCATCTACCTCAAATTTTTCTTTTAAAATTTTAATTGCTTTAGTTTTATCTTTAATTCTTAATTCTATAGTTTCAATTTTCTCTTCTTTTGAATTTGTTATCTGTTCTATTTTTACAATTTTACCATTATCTAATACTGCTACTCTATCACACATTTGTTGCATTTCTGTCAATATATGTGATGACACAAATACAGCGACATTTTCTTCATGAGAAATTTTCTTTAAAATATCTCTCAATTGCTTAATTCCTGCTGGATCCAATCCATTTGTAGGTTCATCTAATATTAAAACTTTTGGATTATGTAATAATGTTAATGCTAACCCTAGTCTTTGTTTCATTCCTAACGAATATTTTCCAACTTTGTCTTTTGCTCTATCTTTTAAGCCTACCATTTCTAATACTTCATTTATTCTTTTTTCATCTATATTTCTAATTCTTGCATGCAACTTTAAATTGTCTATTCCTGACATATATTTGTACATATCTGGATTTTCTACAATTGCTCCTATACATTCCATTGCTTGCTCAAACTGTTTTCTATTATCAAAGCCATTTACTTTGATTTCTCCTTCATCACTGTCAATTAATCTTAATATCATTTTTATTGTTGTAGTTTTTCCTGAACCGTTTGGACCCAAAAAGCCAAAGATTTCACCTGAATTTACCTTAAGACTTATATTATCTATTACTTTTCTTTTTCCAAATGATTTGCTTACATTTTTCAATTCTAATACAGTATTTTCCATCTTTTCATCCCCTTCTTCTAAAAGATAATATCATCACCATAATATCTATTACTTCCATCAAATTGTAAATTTGAATATACAATTTTCCATTTTCCATCTACTTTTTGTAAAATTATTTCATCACTTGATGCCTCAAAAGTTTCAGTTTCTTTTGTTGATTCTATTTCATCAAAAACTTTTGTAACTATTTCCACTTGATTATTTAATTTTACCGTTACTTGATTTCCGTCAAATTCATATCCATTTATCTTTTTGATTTTTCTTGACACTTTACTTCTTACATCAAGAGCATTATAACTATCTCTCAAATTGTTCTCAATTACTTGTTCTTGAATTTTTAATGCTTCTGTATTTGATATCATTACTTTTTCTACATCGTTTTTCATTTGATTAACATATTCATTTACCTTTTCTTCTGATACCTCTGATTTTTGCATATCTTCTGGTAATACCACATATTTATCCGTTAAAGCTATAAACTCCTCACATGCTTTTCTTATATCTGGTTTATCTGAATTTCTTTGTTTTTCTATACTTGATATGTATATCAACAATGCTGCTAATACTATTATTGTTAGTATTAATCCCTTATTTATTTTCTTTAAAACTTTCATATTATCCTCCTTTTACCCATTTTTTATTGCTAGTATCTCTTCATCTTGCTTTAAATTTGGTCCTAAAAATTCATAACAGTTTTTATTTACTTTCATAGCAGCCATTCCAATTTCTTTATCTTCTCTTAGTCTTCCACTAGCATATTTTATAATAATAGGCTTATTGGTTACAGCTTCCATAACTACTTCTTTATCATCTCTCATATCTTTTGCTGCAAAATACAATATCTGCCCAGTTACTTTTAATCCAGCTAATAATAAATCTCTATCTTCTAATAAGTTTTCTTGTGTATAACAATATGTCCAACCAACTTTGCTTACTGAATCATATACAACCTCTCTATCTCCTTTTAGCCTATCACTTGCAAATTCTAATGCTTCTGGATTATTGTGAACTGCTTCTAACACAACTTCTTTGTCATCTCTTAATTCATCACTTGCAAACTCTAGCAATGCTCCTTCTTGTTTTACATTTTCTAATACATATTCTCTATTTTCTGAATTTTGCTTCATTCTTGTTATTTCTATTCTTTCTGGCATTTTGTTCTCCTTTCTTACAATCAAAAAAGACTGTACTTTTAATACAGTCTCATTATAACATTATTAACATTTTTTGGCTACATCTTTTTCTTAATTCTTTCTTAATTAGCTCAATTTCAGTTACACTCCTAGCTCTCCAAGACTGCCCACTCCACCCAATTGCAAAGTATAACGTTCGATTGGAATTCAAAAATAGAAATTATTATATAAGAAAATGAGGAATGTTCACGGTCAATCTGTAATAAGTAAGTATTTTCAATATATCCCTCGGCTACCCGTCATAACGTTAACAATTTGTAACACTATTTTGGTCACATTCGGGCTATATTTCAAATACTTACTTATTACAGATTGAATTAATTTACTGCAAAATTAATACCTCTAGCCACAATATCTTTCATGTTCTCAATTAAATCATCAATCTCTTTTGGAGTAACAATCATATTATAATCCCCAACATTAAGAGCCTCTTTAACCTCTTCATACTTATCATTCTGTTGCAACTTATTTAAATACTCATTAGACTCAGCTTTCTCTTGTAATCTATCAATAAAAATATCAATCCCATCAGAAACAAGAGTAGCAAGTTCAACAACAGTAGGAATTCCAATTGAGACAACAGGTATACCTAAAGAATTCTCACTAATCTCCTCTCTTGTATTTCCAACACCTGCACCAGGAACAATTCCAGTATCAGATATCTGAATTGTACTACTAATTCTCTCAATACTTCTAGAAGCCAAAGCATCTATTACAATCAGCAATTTAGGATGAATATTTTCAACAATTCCTTTCAAAATTTCAACAGTTTCTATTCCAGTTGTACCTAACACTCCTGGAGAAATAGCACTAACTGGTCTTGTACCTTCATCAACATATTGAGGAAGATATTTTATTATGTGTCTTGTAACATCAATCTCATTTATTACCTTTGGTCCTAAAGCATCTGGAGTCACATAAATATTTCCTAATCCCACAATTAAAATATCTTCTTGATTATTTACATGCATTTCTACTATTTTTTTCAATTCATCTGTTAAGACTTCTGATGTTTTCTGAATTTCTTCTTCTCCTGCCATTTTTAGTTTTTTTACATCAATGGTAACATATGTTCCTATTGGCTTTCCTAATGCTTCTTCACCTTTAGAATTTGTAATCTTTACTCTTGATACTTTTATATTATCATTAATCTCCTCTTCTGTGCTTTCAACCCCATCTATTTGATTTAATTTATTAGCCTTTTGATAAATATCTCTTCTTTCAAGTGCTAAGTCGGTTCTAAAATTATACATAAAAAAACTTCCTCCTCAAAAATACTTTTTGTTAGTATTTCTAAGTTCGGAAGTTTTATTCATTACGAATTAAAATAAACCTACTATATTTCCAGCTTCATCAATATCTATATTTTCTGCTGCTGGAACTACTGGTAGTCCTGGCATTGTCATAATATTTCCTGCAAGAACAACTATAAATCCAGCTCCTGCTTTTAACTCTACATCTTTTACATGAATTTCAAATGGTTCTTCACATTCTAAGTTTTTAGCATCATCTGAAAAAGAATATTGGGTTTTAGCAATACATATTGGTAATTTTCCATATCCCATTTCTTCAATTTTTTCTATTTTTCTAGCAACTTCTTCTGGATATAAAACTGCTTTTGCTCCATAAATTTTCATAGCGATTTTATTTATTTTTTCTACAATTGCTTCATCTAAATCATAAATATATTCAAATTTATCTTCTTCTTGATCTGCAAGTTCAACAATTTTATTAGCTATATCTAGTGCACCTTCTCCGCCTTTTTCCCAGCTCTCCACAACACTTGATGGTATTTCTCTTTTAGCTAATTCATTTTGCACAAATTCTAATTCATTCTCTTTATCAGTATTATATTTATTAATTGCTACAATTACATTTAATCCAAATCTACCTCTTATATTGTCTATATGTTTATATAAATTATTCATTCCTTTTTCTAGACTTACCATATCTTCTTCTCTAATGTTTTCTTTTGAAGCTCCTCCATGATATTTTAATGCTTTTATTGTTGCAACACAAACTACTACATTTGGTTTTATGTTAGCATCTCTGCATTTTATATCAATAAATTTTTCTGCTCCTAAATCTGCTCCAAAACCTGCTTCTGTAACTGTATATTCTGCAAGCTTCATTCCCATTCTAGTTGCTATTACTGAATTACATCCATGTGCTATATTGGCAAATGGTCCACCATGTACTAATGCTGGTGTATGTTCTAGAGTTTGTACTAAATTTGGTTTTATAGCATCTTTTAGTAATACTGTCATTGCCCCTTGTGCATTTAAATCTTTTGCAAATACTGGTTCTTCTTTTTTATTATATCCAACAATAATATTTCCAAGTCTTGTCTTTAAATCTTGTATATCTGTTGCTAAGCATAATATTGCCATTATTTCTGACGCTGCAGATATGTCAAATCCATCTTCTCTAGGAACTATTTTACTTTCTCCTGAAAGCCCTGTGTTTATTTTTCTTAATTGTCTATCATTTAAATCTATACATCTTTTCCATGTAACTTTTTCAATATTTAATTTATTTCCTTGATAAATATGATTATCTATCATTGCTGATAACAAATTATTTGCTGATGTTATTGCATGCATGTCTCCTGTAAAATGTAAATTAATATCTTCCATTGGAGCAATTTGGGCATGTCCTCCTCCTGTTGCACCACCTTTCATTCCAAATACTGGTCCTAAAGATGGTTCTCTTAATGCTAAAATTGATTTTTTTCCAATTCTTCTTAGTCCATCTGCTATCGCAATTGAAATAGTTGTTTTCCCTTCACCTAATGGAGTTGGACTCATTGCTGTAACTAATATCAACTTTCCATCATTTTTACTAGTATCAACTTTTGATATTTTAGCTTTATAATTGCCATATGGTTCAATATCCTCATCTGCAATTCCTATATCTTTTGCAACTTCTGTGATTTTCTTTAGTTCTGTATTTTTTGCAATTTCAATATCTGTCATTTTAATCCCTCCATTTTTGCATACTAATTATGCTAATAGTCCAACTGTAATACCTATTATAGCTCCAATAATTACTTGTAAAGGAGTATGTCCTAAAACTTCTACTAGTCTTTCTTGTACCTCTACTCCTGTAAGTCCAGGTGTTTCTATTATTTTATTTAATAAATGTGCTTGTTTTCCTGCAGCTCTTCTAACTCCCGCAGCATCATACATTACAACCATTGCAAATACTAATGCAACTGCAAACATAGCTGAGTCAAAGCCTTCACTCTTACCGACAAGCATTGCTAAACTTGTTACAACTGCTGTATGAGAACTTGGCATTCCGCCAGCTCCCATAATTCTTTTAAAATTAAATTTCTTTGTTTTTACTAAATCGCAAATAACTTTAAATACTTGAATACAAAACCATAATAATAATGGTACATATAAATATTTATTAGTTACTAGTTTTTGAATGTCCTCCATTTTACTTTCCCCTTTTATCTATTTATTCATTTGCTTCAAAATTTTCTTCTTTTAATTCTCCATCTTCTTCTAATAATATAGTTATTTTCTTCTCTGAATCTTCTAAAATAGTATTGCATTGTTTAGCAATTTTCATTCCTTCTTCAAATTTTTCAACTGATTCATCTAAATTTAAATTGCCATTTTCTAATTCATTTACTATGCTTTCTAATTTTTTCATTGATTCTTCAAAATTTTCTTTACTCATCATTTTTCTCCTTCAGTTTTTATTTTAATAAACACTAATCTTCCAAGTTTCAGTGTCAACCTCATACCATTCTACTGTATTTCCATCTTTTTTTACAGCAACATAATATTTGTTACCTTTTTTCTCATCAATACTAAAAGTTGCATCATGGTCATTTCCCCATTCTTTTTTAGCTAATTCGATAGCTTTCTCATCATTACTTTGTTTTGGCTCCTCTTCTTGTTCACTCTCTTTTTCCTCTTCTCCAACATAAGTATTTCCTTCTGTATTTTCTTTTACCTCTTCTACTGGATCTTTCACAGTATTGTTTTCTTTTTCTTCTTTTGGTGGAGTTACTTCATTTGAGACTGCACTAGAAGTTTTTTCTGCCTTCATTTTTTCATCATAAAACATTGAAGTCAAAATTACTGCTAATCCTATTAAAGCAATTACTATAATAACTGTTAATATATTTTGTTTCTTTCGTGTATCCATGGATTTCCTCCTTTTATTAGCAAATTTTTGCATCTTTTTCGCCATCAATAAATTTTAATTTTACTTTATCATTTTCTTTTAGTTCATTCACGCTTTTTACTATTTTATTGTCTTTTTCTGTTAATGAATATCCTCTTGCTAATGTTTTTAATGGACTTAATGTATCTAATTTTGTTACTAATTCAATATATGCAGTTTGATTGTCTTTTTGCGTATTTTTTATTTTCTTTTCCAATCTTTGAACATATGAGTCTAATAAAACACTCATGTCTCTAATTTTTCTCATTGGATCAGTAAATACTCTTGATTTCATGCATTTTTCATATCTTAATTTCATTAGTTCTATTTTCTTTTTTAAAGAATTTCTAAATCTATTTTGATAATCATTTATTTTTTGTTTCAATTCATATACATCAGGTACTGCAAGTTCTGCTGCAGCTGATGGTGTAGGTGCTCTTAAATCTGCAACAAAATCTGCTATTGTAAAATCTGTTTCGTGTCCAACTGCTGAAATAATTGGCAAGACTCATATATAGCCCTTGCTACAATTTCTTCGTTAAAAGGCCATAGGTCTTCTAATGAACCTCCACCTCTACCAATTATCAGTACATCTGCTAATTTCTTATCATTCATTATTTTGATTTTCTCAGCGATTTGTTCTGCTGCTCCTGGTCCTTGAACAGGTACTGGCAATAATCTAATATAGACATTTGGATTTCTTCTTGATGAAACATTAATAATATCTCTAATAACTGCTCCTGTTTGAGATGTTAATACTCCTATTACTTTAGGATATAATGGAATTGGCTTTTTATGAGACTGAGCAAATAATCCTTCTTCTTCTAGTTGTGCTTTTAGTCTCTCAAATTTTTCATGCAAATCTCCCATTCCGTCTTCCATCATAGTTTTAGCATATATTTGGTAAACTCCATCTCTCTCAAAAACTGATACAGACCCAAAAACCATTACTTTCATTCCATCTTTTGGTTTAAAAGCTAGGTTTAAAAGCTAGCCTTTCAGCATAGCTTTTAAACATTATACATTTTATTAACGAATTTTCGTCTTTTAATGTAAAATATAGATGGCCTGTGTAATGGTTCTTAAAGTTAGAAATTTCACCTTTTACTAATATTGCATTTAAGTTTTCATCTTCATCAAATCTGTCTTTTAAATATTTATTTAACTGTGTTACTGTTACTGCATTATATTTCATTGGTTATTCTCCTATTTCTTTTACAACACTTGCCAAAATTCCATTTATGAAATTTTTAGAAGTTTCTTCTCCGTATTTTTTGGCTAACTCTAAACTTTCATTTATTGCTACTTTATATGGAATCTCTTTATATTTTATTTCATAGATAGCAAGTTTTAATAAGCTTAAATCTATTTTTGATATTCTGTCTATTTTCCAATCAGCTTTTAGATTTTTTTCTATTAATTCTTGTATTTCTTCTATATGTTCATTTATTCCCAAAATTGCATCTTTTATATATTCTTTTGCTTCTTCATCCTCTACTTCGTTACATTCTAAATATAGTTCTATTTGTTCTTCTAAATTTTCTGCTTTTTGTATTTCTAAACTATATATTAATCTAAATGTTAATTCTCTAATTGCTGATCTTTTCATTTTACAACTCCTTTTTTATAGCCTATCAATAAAATTTTTAATTTTTTCTTTTACTTCATCTTTATTTTGTTGAACATAATTTCCCACAAATGCTCCAACAATTATTACTACTATAGCAAAAATAACATCATATAATCTTGTACATAATATTAATATTGCTACTATTATTCCTATTATCGCTCCTATGTATTTAGAAACAAAATTTTTAAAATCTTCCATTTTCAATCATCCTATTCTTTGCTCTTTTTATTTTCTTGTAGTCCCATTACTTTAACATTTACTTCTTGAACATCTAAATCTGATACTTTCTTTACTTCTTCTTTTATCTTTGTTTGTAAATTACTTGCAAGTTCTTTTATAACTACATTTTCATTAACTGTTAAAAATAATGTTATTCTTAATTGATTTTCACTATTTACATCTATTCTAGTCTTACATTCTTGAATATTTTCAAATCCTAATACTGTGTTTTTAACAATGTTTTCTATTGATTCTTTTGAAATCATTAATTGTCCATTTTCATTTTTTAACAAAATACCTTGTACTTCTTTTGCTTTTTGTTTTGATCTATCATCAAAAAATATGCATTTTATAGATAATAAAATAAAGAATACACTTAATCCTAATAATACTTTTGATGATATACTTCCTGTTATTAAAATTCTTACCATTTGTGCTACTTTATCTAATTCTATCCAATTAAAAATTAATAGTCCTAACACTATAGACATTAATATCATTACATATGAATATATTACTAATGCAAGTCTTTCTAAAAATTTCATATTAATTCCTCATTTCTTATTCTTTATCTTCTTTTTCTGTTTCTTTGTCGTCTTCTTCATCTTTTTCTGTTTTTACACCTTGAACATGTACATTTACTTCTGATACTTTTAAACCTGTCATGCTCTCTACTGATTTTTTTACTCTATTTTGAATTTCAAATGCTACATCTGGAATTCTTGAACCATATTCTACTATGATGTTTACATCAATTTTTACTTCTTTATCTCCAGCATCTACTTTTATTCCTTTTGATAAGTTCTTTTTTCCACTTAGTACTTCTGAAATTCCTCCAGCAAATCCTCCTGACATACTTGCTACACCTGGAACTTCTGATACAGCAACTCCTGCAATTACTGCAACTACATCGTTTGATATTTTTATTCCATCATTTGATCCTTCTGTTTTCTCTTCAATTTCTACTATTTCTTCTTTTTTTTCTTCTTGATTTTCTTCCATAAAAATCACTTTCCTTTCAATCAAATTTAATCACTTCAAGTATATCAATTTTTTGATTTTTTTACAACTGTTTTTATGAATAATTCACAAAATATTCATATTAATATTGTCTTCCCCATATTACCATTTTTGTAGCTGGCTTTCCACAGCATACACATGTATCTCCAATATGTTCTTGTTCGAATGGCATACATCTTGATTTGGCAGCTGTTAGTTCTTTTATTTTAGCTTCACATTCTGCTGAACCACACCACATTGCTTTTATAAATCCTTGTTCTTTATTCATATTAGCTTGGAATTCATCTAAATTATGTGCAATAGTTGTTTTGGCTTCCATTCTTTTTTTACAAACATCATACATATTTTGTTGAATTAATTCTAAGATTTCTCCAACCTTAGCATCTAACTCTGTTAGTTTCACTTCAATTTTCTCATTTGTGTCTCTTCTAACTAAAACACAAACTCCATTCTCGATATCTCTTGGGCCCATTTCTATTCTTAATGGAACTCCTCTCATTTCCCAATCATTAAATTTGTATCCTGGTGAAACTTTTTCTCTATCATCTAATTCAATTCTATATTTATTTTTTAGTTGTTCATATATTTCTTGAGCCTTTTCTTTTACACCTTCTTTATGCATTGCAACTGGTACTAATACAACTTGAATTGGTGCAACTCTTGGTGGTAATTTTAATCCTCTGTTATCTCCATGAGCCATTATTAAAGCTCCAATTAGTCTTGTTGATATTCCCCATGATGTTTGATATGCATATTCTTGTTTTCCGTCTCTGTTTTGGAATGTTACATTAAATGGTTTTGTAAAGTTTTGTCCGAAATAGTGTGATGTTCCAGATTGTAATGCTTTTCCATCATATGTCATTGCTTCTATTGTATATGTTTCATCTGCTCCAGCAAATTTTTCTGTTTCTGTTTTTATTCCTTTTATAACAGGTATTGCTAAAAGATTTTCTACAACATCTGCATATATATCTAACATTTGCAATGTTCTTTCTTGTGCTTCTTTAGCTGTTTCATGTATTGTATGTCCTTCTTGCCATAAGAATTCTCTTGAACGTAAAAATGGTCTTGTTTCTTTTTCCCATCTTAATACACTACACCATTGATTATATACAAATGGTAAATCTCTCCATGATTTTAACCATTTTGAATACATTGTTGTTATTATTGTTTCTGATGTTGGTCTTATGCATAATCTTTCATCTAATTTTTGACCTCCTGCTTCTGTTACCCATGCTACTTCTGGTGCAAATCCTTCAACATGATCTTTTTCTTTTTGTAATAAACTTTCTGGAATTAATACAGGAAAATATGTATTTTTTACACCTGTTTCTTTAAATTTTCTATCTGCATAATTTTGAATATTTTCCCAGATCGCATATCCATATGGTCTTATTGCTATACATCCTTTTGTGTCTGTATAATCTGCAAGTTCTGCTTTTAAAACAATGTCTGTATACCATTGTGCAAAATCTTCATCTATGTTTGTTATTTCTTTTACAAAATTTTTGTTATCTTCCATTATTTCTTTCCTTCTTTCTATCGCTGCTTATTTGCCCACCTAAGTTTTGACCATCCTTAATCGCTTCGTGAATTTCTTCTATCAATTGTTGTTTTTGTGAAAACTCTTTTTCTTTCTTTTGATAATTTTTTCTTGAAAGTCCAAAAATAGAATTGAATCTTCCATTTTTAACTATTGGTTCTCCTATTTTCTCTGCAAACGCTTGTCTTTCTTGAATTTCTTCTAATGTTAAAATTAATATTGATGCACTATTTTTTACTGTTTCTAAGACACCTATACTTTGTAAATATGGTAATATTTTTTGAAGATTTTTTAAATTTTTAGATATTATTAATGGTGTCAAATATTCTTCTCCATAATTTTGTTTAATAAATTCAATATTCTCTTTTAACTGTTTTGAACTTTTTTGGAATATACTTCCAGTTATTTCTATTCCATTTTCATTACATACTTTTATTATTTCTTCTATTTCTTGGGCTGACTTCATAAACACAGTTCCGGTAGCTTCTATTCCATTTTCTTTACATACTTTTATTATTTCTTCTATTTCTTTTGCTGACTTCATAAACACAGTTCCGGTAGCTTCTATTCCATTTTCTTTACATACTTTTATTATTTCTTCTACTTCTTTTGCTGTTCTTTTAAACACAGTTCCGGTAACTTCTATTCCATTTTCTTTACATACTTTTATTATTTCTTCTATTTCTTGGGCTGACTTTGTAAACACATTTCCAGTAGCTTCTATTCCATTTTCTTTACATACCTTTATTATTTCTTCTATTTCTTTTGCTGACCTCAAAAACACAGTTCCGGTAGCTTCTATTCCATTTTCTTTACATACTTTTATTATTTCT
>OCQC01001880.1_pt1 | contig 14193 bp, 10 predicted proteins | sample 1538401 | NCBI WGS metagenome assembly OCQC01 (sample SAMN04571689, study PRJEB22368) | human gut metagenome | biome: human gut; material: stool | host: Homo sapiens | place: Luxembourg | collected 2012-08-03 | reverse complement strand
CTTGGTGAGGAGTACTGTACTGAAAAAGAAAGGCAGCTTGCAAGTCTTGCTGATTTTCCACCGCTGAATGCATGTAGCTATCCGGCAGTGCCAAAGCAGTATCGTGTGGGATCAGAAGATCTAAAAGAAGTTGCACCAGAGGCAATAAAGCTGATGGAAGCTTTCGCTGTGCAGGCCAAAGATCGCGAATTGATTCAAATGCTTAGGCTATATGAATGCTTTCCAAAGCCAGTGATCGCAAAGCAAATTGCGAAGCTTTTAAAAAAGAAAAAACATGAAAAAATCACTCAGCTGATTTCTGAATGTTTAAAGGAAGAGAATAAAAAATATCCGCGGCGAACTTTTTCTAAGGAAGCAGATAAAAATCTGAATCAGCTGCTTAAAAAGGCAGAGGCAAAAAGACTTGAATTTAAGAAAAAAGGCATCCGCGCAGAGGTGTTTCGTGAGGAACCGTTTACCATGGCGCAGGATGACCTTGATTTTCATGTATATTTATTGATTTGGCAAAATGGATGGCACAAAAAACGAGTGACAGTAGAGGAAATCAAATAGGCTTAATAGTAAAGACTCACTAATTTTTGCCTGCATTGTTTTTGGTCGCATTCTTCTCGTTGGCAAAAAATTGGTGCCATTCAGGAATTGGCTCACTTTTTTTGATGGCATCTTCCACAGCGGCATAATAGCGCACTTTTTCACGGATATGAACAAGATCATTTTGAAGTTCCTCAATTTGATTTAAAATATCTTGCTCGTGGTCAATCATCATCTGGCTGATGTCGTGTGCATGATCTTCCATATGCTCTTCATAGAGGTAAAACTGGCGGATTTTAGCAATTGAAAGGCCAGTTCGCTTAAAACACATAATTCCTCCCAAACGGTCAATATGCGACTGATTGTAAATGCGAGCACCAGAAGCGGTGTGGACAACATCTGTCAGAAGACCAAGATCTTCGTAGTAACGAAGCGTCGAAGCAGGCAGCTTGTATAGATTTGAAATCTGTCGGATTGTATAAGTTGGCTGGTCAGTCTTTTTTGCCTCATTTATTATATCATTTGAGTTTGATGAATGTGTCATAAAATGCCTCCTGAGTAATTAATAAAAACACTTGACTTCAAGTTAACTTGAAGTGATAAAGTAAATGTATCAGAAGATTCAAAAAGAATCAATGCAGAAAGGGAGAAGAATTATGTATATTGCAGAAAAAACAAGATATGAAAACATGAAGTATAATCGCTGCGGAGCAAGTGGTTTAAAGCTTCCGGCAGTGTCACTTGGCTTATGGCACAATTTTGGTACAAACGGAAATTTTGATACCATGATGGCTATGTGTGAGACTGCATTTGATAATGGTATCACACATTTTGATCTGGCAAATAATTATGGCCCAGTTCCAGGAGCAGCAGAGGAAAATTTCGGACGTATTTTAAAGAAGAGCCTTGGTGCATACCGTGACGAGTTAGTTATTTCAACAAAGGCTGGTTATGATATGTGGGAGGGCCCTTACGGAAACTGGGGCAGCAAGAAATATTTAGTTGCCAGTCTTGATCAGAGCTTAAAGAGAATGGGACTTGACTATGTGGACATTTATTATCATCACAGACCAGATCCAGAGACTCCACTTGAAGAGACAGCAAGAGCCCTTGATGGCATTGTAAGAAGCGGAAAAGCTCTTTATGTTGGAATTTCCAATTATAATAAGGAACAGACTATTGAGATTGCAAAGCTCTTTAAAGAGATGGGTACTCCATTTATTATCAATCAGCGCAAGTACTCTATGTTTGATCGTACTATTGAAACTGATGGTTTAAAGGACTATGCATCAAAGAATGGAATCGGAATTATCACCTTCTGCCCATTGGCACAGGGTCTTCTGACTGATCGTTATCTGCATGGTATTCCGCAGGACAGCCGTATTCGTACTGATGGAAGATTCTTAAAAGAGAACGCAATCACCGAGGAGACATTGGCAAAGATCAACGCATTAAATGAGATTGCAAAGAAACGTGGTGAAAGCCTTGCACAGATGGCACTTGCATGGATTCTTCGCGATGGCGATATCACAAGCGTTCTTATTGGTGCATCAAAGCCAGCTCAGATTTTAGACAACATCGGAATGCTGAATGCTCCTGTATTTACAGAAGAAGAGAGAGCAAAGATCGACGAGATCTGCGGTAAATAAAAAAATAGATCATAAATGACAGCGAAAACCATCAAGACTTGATATTGATATCAACATGTCCTGATGGTTTTTGTTTCTAAAGTTTATACTTGACAGAATATACTTCACTGCGGTATAGTAAAGCACAGTAGTGATAACGAGAAGAAGTCTGCTGGAAAGAGGCTGCGGCCCACCGAAGGAGTAACACTCTCAGGTACCTTTTAAGGGAGAAACTGCAGATGGATCGTATCTCTGGAGACATCCGTAAAATCGGAGGCCGAAGGTGCAATTGTGCGTCAGCGCAGGAATCTCTCAGGCAAAAGGACAGAGAAAAAGAGAATGAGTACGTGTATTCTTTTTTAGCCCGTGTTTCCAGAAAAACTGCCAAAAGAAAAAGATGGGAGAAGGAAACATGTGGAGTGCAATTCAAAGTGTTCTGAAGCAAATTGATGATTTTGTCTGGGGTGTGCCGCTAATGGTGCTGATTTTGTCAGGTGGACTTTTACTGACTGTCCGTCTTGGACTTTTGCAGGTGCGAAAACTAGGGCTTGCTTTAAAATGGATGGTTCAAAATGAGGAAGAAGGTGAAGGCGAAATCAGCAGTTTCGCTGCACTTTGTACTGCACTAAGTGCAACTATTGGAACTGGAAATATTGTAGGTGTGGCAACGGCTGTATGTGCCGGAGGTCCAGGTGCTCTTTTTTGGATGATTGTGGCAGCTTTTCTCGGAATGGCAACAAAATATTCCGAGGGCTTACTGGCTGTAAAATATCGTGTCGTTGATGAGAGTGGTCATAGTCTTGGAGGACCATTTTATTATATTGAAAAAGGAATGGGAAAAAACTGGAAGTGGCTTGCTAAGATTTTCGCGTTCTTTGGTGCATGTGTTGGACTTTTTGGTATCGGAACATTCAGTCAGGTCAATGGTATCTCTAGTGCAGTTGTAGGATTTTTTGATCCAGACAAATCTTTCGCTGTAACAATTCCAGGTCTTGGTACATATTCATGGGTTGTTGTTATTGCATCCCTCGTTCTGACATTTTGTGTTGCTGCTGTTATTATCGGTGGTGTAAAGCGAATCGCAAGCGTCAGTCAGGTTGTTGTTCCATTTATGGCGATTATTTATTTTGTTTTTGCGTTGGCACTTGTTTTGTTTAACATTAAGGAAGTACCGCAGGCAATTGTTACAATAGTTCAGGCCGCATTTAATCCAAAGGCTGTGACAGGCGGTGTTGTTGGAAGTATGCTCGTTGCAATGCAAAATGGTGTTGCAAGAGGAATTTTCTCAAACGAGGCAGGTCTTGGAAGTGCACCGATTGCGGCAGCTGCAGCACAGACAAAGGAACCAGTCCGTCAGGGACTTGTCAGCATGACAGGAACCTTTATTGATACGATTGTGATCTGTACACTTACTGGACTGTCAGTAGTCATCACAGGTGCATGGCAGGTAGAAGGACTTGAGGGTGTTCAGGTAACAACTTATGCATTCCAGAATGGCCTTCCATTTTCTAATCAGTTCTGCGCAGCAGTTTTGATGATCTGTCTTGTATTCTTTGCGTTCACAACGATTCTTGGATGGGATTATTATGGCGAGCGTTGCCTTGAATATCTGACAGGAAAAGATGAAAAGAAGATTAAAATTTATCGCTGGCTGTACATTCTGGCTGTATTTATTGGACCATATATGACAGTAGCAGCTGTATGGACGATTGCAGATATTTTCAATGGTCTTATGGCACTTCCGAACATGATTGCACTTTTTGCATTAAGTGGTGTTGTCGTAAAAGAGACAAAACGTTTCTTTGAGGTCTATGCAGATCAGAAAATGGCAAAGAAAAAATTAAGTGCAAGCATCAAGGATGCAGCAGAAAATTAAAAAATAGAAAATAAAATTTTTGCAACTATTTAGAGCCATCGAGGATGTCGCAGTCTTCGATGGCTCTGTTCGTTTTTCTCATTTTTTTATCTTTAAATTTTTTATTTTGCTGCATCGTTGTTTGTATGTTATGCAATGTGTTTTTCTTTCCTTGTAAGAATCAAAAATGCAATAACGCAGATGATTACAGACAACAGAGAACCAGTTGCAGTTGCGAGTCCCATAGGAAATAGTGTATTCGAGAACAGCTTTGACGTCAGGTATACACCAGGAACACGTACCAGTGAGATGGCGATAATATTGTGAATGAAGGAAAGAATCGACTTCTGGAATGCACAGAAATAACCGCTGAAGCTAAAGTGAATACCGGCAAACATGCAGTCCCATATGTAGCCGCGAAGATATTGACCTCCTGCGAGAATTACACCATTATCGGTAGTGAACAGACCAACCACTGGCTCTGCGATAAATTGGATGATAATAGCCACAATCAGACCAAACCCAGCCGTGATAAAGATTGCATAGCGAAGTGTAAGTTTGGCACGCTCTGGCTTTCCGGCACCGATGTTTTGAGCACCAAGTGCAGAGACAGTAGAGAGCATCGAGGATGGCACCAAAAACAAGAAGCTGATTACCTTCTCAACAATGCCGACGGCGGCGGAATCGATCAGACCACGCTTGTTTGCAATGATGGTAATAATAATAAATGCAATCTGAATCAAACCATCCTGGCAGGCGATTGGGATTCCGATCTTTAAGATTGTGCCGCAAACATTGCGCTTCGGGCGAAAATCGGATGGCTTTAATGAGATTCCAGTTTTGCGTTTTACAATTACAAAAAGAGAAACGATAACGCTGATAGCCTTAGAGACAGTTGTACCGAGTGCCGCGCCAGCTGAACCAAAGTGGCATAGTCCAATGAAAATGTAGTCAAGAATGATGTTTGCCACACAGGCAACAGCGATGAAATACATTGGACTTTTTGAGTCACCCATTCCGCGGAAAATGGAACTGATAATGTTGTATGCTGTGATAAAAGGAATGCCGATAAAGCAGATTGTAAGGTAAGCGATAGTGCCAGAAACGGCTTCTTCTGGTACGGACATGATCATGGTAATCGGACGGATTACGCATAACAGTGCGCCAGTCAGGCAGACAGATAAGATCAAAAATAAAGTGACCGTGTTTCCGGTGGCGGCAGCGGCATCATCCTTTTTATTTGCACCGATTGCCTGTGCAATGCTGACTGTTGTGCCCATGGCAAGGCCGACGATCATGACGGTTAGCATGTGCATGACCTGACTTCCGATTGAGACAGCTGTGGTTGCGGCGACACCTTCAAACTGACCGATGATGAAAAGATCTGGCATGCCGTAGAGCGTCTGCAAAAAGTAAGAGAACAAATATGGCAGCGAAAAGAAGAGAATATTTTTTAAGACGCTGCCTGTGGTAAGATTTTTTTCTATGAGAAAGCCCCCTTTGTGGTTTGCAAAATGTTTCGCTTTATTATAAACTATATATCCATTGTAGAGTCAATAAAAATAATAAATATAAAATGATATTTTTGTGGATGCAGCAAGCAAATTTTTGGATTATAATAAAAAGACTGATAGAGCAGATTCATTGCAAATAAAACTGTCAGATTCAAATTTGATAATGAAAATTATAGCGAAACGATAGGAAGGAAACAAATATGCAGAACGAGAACAATAAGAATGAAACTTTAAAAGAATCAAAGACAAGCCCTTGGCTTGATTGGGCAGTAAAATTACAGGCCATTGCTCAGGCAGGTCTTACCTACGGAAAAGATGTTTATGACAGAGAGCGTTATGAGCAGATTCGTGATATTGCCGCAGAGATGATCAGTCTGCATTCAGGCATTTCAAAGGAAAAAGTTGTCGATCTTTTTTGCAGTGAGACAGGATACCAGACACCAAAGTTAGACACGCGCGCCGCAGTATTTCAAGATGGAAAAATTCTTCTTGTAAAAGAAAATAATGGTACATGGTCTCTTCCAGGCGGCTGGGTTGATGTGGATGTATCTGTGCATGACAATATTATTAAAGAGGTCAAAGAAGAATCTGGTCTTGATGTCACTGTCGATACTGTAATTGCTATTCAGGATCGAGAAAAGCATAACCAGCCAGTCTATGCGTGGAAAGTCTGCAAGGTATTTGCTCTTTGCAGTGTTGTAGGTGGATCTTTTGAGGAAAATATTGAAACATCCGAGAGTCGTTATTTTTCTGAAGAGGAAACTTCTAAATTAAAATTAGCAGAAGAAAAGAATAACATAGAGCAGATTCATATGTGCTTTGAGGCAGCACGCACGCCAAACTGGAAGACACAGATTGATTGAACGCCATTCTACTACTGTTTCTGATTGCAAAATATCCTGATTTCAGGTATGCTGTACATAACACAAAGTGCGCGAAATCACGTGTTAGAATGAATTTAAGAAAGAGGGAAAAAGGAATGTATGAAAAAAAATTAGGACCACTTTTAAGTGACGAACAATTCTTTGGTGAATGTTTAAATCTTGATTATCAGGGAATGGAAGCTGTAAAGAAGGCAGTTGACGGTAAGGATTATAATCTCGCCAGAAAGGAAATGGCATCTTATATTCGAGAAACACTTGACGCAGATCGTTTCTTTGAGATTCCATATGAGATTCCGGAAAATATCTATAAACTTCCGGGTGAGAGTGATGCAAAGGCAGCAGAGCGAATCTGCAATCATACGCTTGTGTCTGTAGGTGTTCCTTGCGTATGGAAAAGACAATAAAGTCGACTGGGAAGCAAATCCAACCTACAATGGTTATAAGGAATGGACCTGGCAGCTAAGCCGTCATAATGATATCAAGCTTTTGGCGCATGAATATAATAAGACAAAGAATGAAAAGCTAGCATATGCAGCAGCTGAGTTAATGGATTCATGGATGAAGCAGGCAGTGTGCCCAGATGCAGACTGTGCTGGATATAAAACAAAGTGCTGGAGAACTATTGAGTGTGGTATTCGTATGGGTGCAAACTGGCCATATATTTTATTTACATTTTATAAGACACCAGCCTTTACTGATGATCTTTTGATTGACTGGTACAAGTCAGTGTATGAGCATGGTGAACGCCTTAGCAAAAACCATATGACCGGAAACTGGCTGATAATGGAGATGAACGGCCTTGGTCAGATTGGTATTTTATACCCGCAGTTTAAAAAGTCGGCACAGTGGTTGAATCAAGCACTTGAAAGTCTTGAGGAGGAACTTGATCGACAGATTTATCCGGATGGTTTCCAGTACGAGCTTACAACCAACTATCATGATGTCGTAATCAATAATTATCAGCGTTTCATCGAGGTTGCCTATAAATTTGGAAAGACAGTTCCAGAGACGTTACTTGAAAAGCTTTCTAGTGCATGTGAGCTTGATGTGAAGCTGATGATGCCAGATGGCACGACACCAGATTTAAATGATGGATGTAAACGCAGTGTGAAAGGGTCTTATGAAATTCGAAAGAGAATTCTTCCAAACGATAAGATTGCAAAGTGGCTTACTGAAGGAGATGAGACAAAAAAGCCAGCATATACTTCAGTGGCAATGCCATGGTCTGGATTTGCTGCATTTCGAACAGGCTGGAATGCAGACGACACATGGGCATTAATGGATGCTGCACCATTTGGAAAAGCGCATCAGCATGAAGATAAGTTGTCTGTTCTTCTATATCAAAATGGTAAGCTTCTTTTGACAGAAGGTGGAAACTATGCATATGATGAGTCAGAAATGAGACGCTATGTATTATCGACAAGATCTCACAATACCGTGCGTGTCGATGGACAGGATCAAAACCGCAGAAAGACTTATGCATGGAAGGAAGAAGATATTAAAAAGAAGGCCAATTTAGAGTGGAACTTCTCTGAAAAGTGGGACTATGTAAAGAGTGCTTACGATGAGGGATATGGTGAAGACCAGGATAAGGCACCTGTTCATGAGAGAGCAATTTATTTTTATCGCGATAAAAATCATCCGCTTTTAATCACGGTTGATCGTCTGTCGGATACAAAGAGCAGCACTGCAACTCATGATTGGGATATTTTATGGCATATTGACAGTGAAGTGGAAAAGCAGACAGATAAGTATATCCAGTTTGCAGACGCTGACATTGCATGGTCAAATGGAGAGACTTCAATTATCGCAGGACAGGAAACACCAGAGTGGCAGGGCTTCATTGCAACAGGAACAAAGCAGGGGATGTATCGTGCAGTGCCATGTGTCGATACAAAGGTAAAGGCAAATAAAGTTCGTATTGTAACCGTTTTCGCACCAAATAAAGAAGGTGACGTGAAGACAAAGCATCTTTCTGGTGTCAAGGCATCAACAGATCTGGCAGATACAGCGATTACATTGGAGTTTGACGATGGAAGTGTATGGACACTGGATGAGAAAAAGCTTAGTGGTCTTGCTTGACAGATTACAAAAACGATAACAGCACTTCGTACACAAAAAGAGTGAAAAAGTAAAGATAGGGTACGAAGGAATAGCAAAAGAGAGGAATCCGAAGAAGGATTCCTCTCTTTTTTGAAATTTCTGTAAAGAAGTAAAATTGGGGGACGTAAAGAAAAAATAAAGGTGCATAAAAGAAACCAAAATATTGCTATACTAATTGTAACAAAACACAAGGAAAAAGGAAGGAGAAAAAATGGGCAGGAACAATACAGACAAAAGCTTGCAACAAACAAAACAACCACTTGCTCAAAGAGTGAAAAAGGAAGTGCAGCGCAGTTGGCCAATGTATGTGATGCTTCTTCCGGCAATTATTTTGGCTTTAATCTTCTGCTATGCACCGATGGGTGGTTTGGTTATGGCATTTCAAAATTATAAGCCGTGGCTTGGCATTACCGGTTCAGAATTTGTCGGACTGGATAATTTTAAACAGATCTTTGAATTTAAGGAATCTTATCAGGCGATCATAAACACATTTATCATCGCAGTATCGAAAATGGTACTCGGATTGATTTTCCCAATTATCGTGGCGCTTCTTTTAAATGAAGTACATAATATGGGAGTTAAGAAAGGAATTCAGACGTTGGTTTATTTACCACATTTCCTTTCTTGGGTAACAGTAGCGGGAATGCTTCGAGACATCTTGGGCATGGATGGTATAGTGAATATGTTTTTACAGAAAGTATTCGGAATGGATCCGATCTTCTTTCTTGGAAATGCAGGAATGTTTCGACAGATTGTTGTAATCTCTGATTTATGGAAGGGCTTTGGATTTGGAATGATCGTGTATCTGGCAGCTATCTCCAATATTGATCAGAGCTTGTATGAAGCAGCACAGATTGATGGTGCAGGCCGCTGGAAGCAGACCTTATACGTGACAATCCCTTGTATTCTTCCAATGGTCATTGTAATGGCAACACTTAGCCTTGGAAATGTATTGAATGCTGGATTTGATCAGATTTTTAATCTGTATTCTCCGCTTACCTACAGCACAGGTGATATTATTGATACCTATGTATATCGTCAGTCACTTGTCAATGGTCAGTACAGTTTTGGTACAGCAGTGGGTTTGTTCAAATCTGGTGTCAGCTTGTTTTTGACAGCAGTTGCCTATAAGTTAGCTTATAAATTTGCAGGCTATCGAATCTTTTAAGGAAAGGGGGAAACAATCATGCGAAAGACATCTGTCAGTAGAAAAATATTTGTTGTCTTTAATACGATCTTTTTATGTACACTAGCGCTGTTGTGCTTTCTCCCACTCTTGAATTTGTTTGCAATTTCGCTAAGTGGAAAAGCAGCTGCCAACAGTGGAAGAGTTACGTTTTGGCCGATTGATTTTACTGTGATGGCTTATCAGAAGACCTTCCAAAATAATAACTTTGTTCGTTCACTGATGATCTCATTTGCGCGTACCATTGTAGGAACAGCAGTGAGCATGGGTGTGATCACAATGGCAGGTTATGCACTGTCAAGAGATTTTAAGGGAAGAACAGCAATCATGTGGTTTTTCGTGTTCACAATGCTGTTTGGCGGTGGCTTAATTCCTTCTTATTTGGTAAACTCTTCACTGGGACTTAAAAATAGCTTTTGGGTTTACATTCTTCCAGGCGCATTCAGCTGTTACAACATGATTTTGATCATGAATTTCTTTCGCACAATTCCAAAGGCGCTTGAAGAGGCTGCAAGAATTGACGGTGCAAGCTTTTTCACTGTATTTCGAAAGATTTATCTGCCACTATCAAAGGCAGGACTTGCCACTGTCGGTTTGTTTATTATGGTAGGAAACTGGAATGAGTGGTTTACTGGTATTCTCTATATGTCAGATACCAAGAATTATCCGCTTGCATCCTTCCTTCAGGTCATCGTAGTTCAAGGCAATCAGCAGGATTTATCGATGGATCCAACCTCAGCAGCAGCGATGTCTGAGAGAACCATCAAGGCAGCACAGGTATTTATCGGAGCACTCCCAATTTTACTTGTCTATCCGTTCCTTCAGAAATATTTTGTAAAGGGCGTTGTAATGGGTGCAGTTAAAGAATAGGAAATATCGGGTCTCAAAGTCAAAACCCTTATCATGCAAGCATGAGAAAGCTTATGACTTTTTGACCTTGGCATTACAAATAATAAAAAATTAAAAAAAGGAGACAAAAACTATGAAAAAGAGAGCAATCGGTTCACTGGTACTGGTATCTGCAATGGCGATGGGAAGCACTGGCGCGTTTGCAGCAGATGCGACAAAGAATGCAGACGGAAAGTATGATCCGGAGATTACGATCACAATTGGAAAGCAGCTAGATGAAAATACTGGACGCTATGGTGATGGAGAGGATATCAACAAGAATCCAATGACAGAGCTAACAAGAGAGAGCCTTGGTATCAATATGGAGACAACTCTTCTTGGTGGTGATGCTTCAAACTATGAGACAAAGCTTCGTCTGGCTCTGACAAGCTCCGATGATCTGCCAGATGTGTTCCCTGTTTATTCTGCTCAGTTAGCAGCTGATATGATTGAATCTGGAATGGTGAAGGATATCACAGATGACATTACGAATTTAATGCCAGATCGCTTAAAGGAAATCTATGACCAGTATCCAAATACTTATAGTACTGTAACAAAAGATGGAAAAATTTACGGTATGGCAGTTTCTCCCCACTTAACAGAGGGTGAAGTTATGATTATTCGTCAGGACTGGCTGGATAATTTAGGCTTAGAGGCGCCAACCACAATTGATGAGTTTGAGGAAGTAATCCGTGCATTCACAGAAGATGATCCAGACGGAAACGGTGAGAAGGATACTTATGGATTTACCTATGAGGGTGATACCATCTATAACAATGGTTGGTGTGCAGATCCTGTGACAATCTTCTCTGTTTATACAGGAAAGAATCTTCCAGGACAGTGGCAGGAGGATGAGGATGGAAAGCTTGTCTATGGTTCTCTTGACGAAGGAAATAAGAAGGCATTGGAGCGTTTGGCAAGATGGCATGCAAACGGTTGGACCTTCCAGGAGGCAGCAGCGACAGGTGCATGGGATGCGATGACTCAGTTTACAGAAGGAAAGGCTGGTATCTTTATTGGTCGTCCGTGGTGCATTGATTCTGTAAAGGATGTCACAAGCGTAGCACCTGATGCAGTTGTAAAGGCATATCCAAATATTCTTCAGGAAAATGGAGAGATGACTTATCAGGATGCAGAGCTGAATGATGGTTGGTTAATGTTTAATAAGAACTTTAATAACATGGAAGCATTCTTTGAGTACTATGACTGGGCATATAATCCAGCATTTGGAACCGATGGATTTAAGTATGGATACTTAGATGGATATGATTATCAGATTCAGGGTGACAAGGTTGTGTTTGATTCTAATCTGTTTGATCCGCCGGTAGCAGATGCATTCATGCCAGGTAAGTCAACAGTATTTAAGAACTCCCCAGGATTTAGTGCAATGGAAGCATATGCAGCCGTTAGAGATGGCAAAGAGCCAGAGACAGGTGCAGAGATTCGTGCAGCAGCTCACTTTGAGAGTTCCTATAATTGTGCAGAAGGCTATGCAATTGCAAATGATTACAAGGAATATCAGAATCCGAGTCTGTTTAAGGCAGCTCCAACAGCAAGCATGTCCAAGTACTGGGAGCAGCTTCAGACAATGGAGAAGCAGGTTTACACCAACATTATCTATGGAAACGAGTCTATTGATGCATTTGACAAGTTTGTAGAAGACTGGTATGCACAGGGCGGTGACAAGATTACCGAGGAAGTAAATGAGTGGTATCAGAGCGTGAAGTAATCTTGCAAAGTAAGTAACCGAAAAAACAAAAAATAAAAAGGTTTCAGCAATCAGAAATGATAGCAGGCCAGAATGCCACAAGGACAGGAGAATGCGGTACATCATATTCAGTGCCACTTTTCCTGTCCTCTGTGGACTTTGTAAAAAAAATACGCTATACTCAGTATAAATTATTTTTTTCAAAGAGGGGGAAATGGGCAGATGAAGCGAATCAACTCAATCTATCGTATCTTTGTTCTTTTTCTGGCAATTATTGTCGTAAGTTTTTTGATTTTATATTGTTATAGTACGATCAATCTAAAAACTTCATTGAGAAGAGTGGCGAAGATCCAGATGGAATATTCCTATGATCAGCTAGAGCAAAAAATTAAGGAAATTGAGTTGGAGGCCAGCTCCATTTTGACAAGAGAAGAGACAAAGCTTTTGCAGGTTGCAATCGTGGATAACGAGGATATTTATAGTTATGTCATGAAGGTAAAAACGATGCAAGAGATTTTTCAGGAAAAGCAAAAGACCAATTCTGGAATGGCAGAGTTTGATCTTTATTGGCCAGAAGAACAGCGAATTGTTTCAAGCACAACGATAACAAGTATCAAAGGAAAAAAGATACTAGATAAGCTTCAGGACAATCAGTGGATTATCAGTGAAAATGAAGTTTATTTTTGCCGTCAGTATGTAACAAAATGGGATGATGACGATGATGAACCCTACTTAATCATTCGCATGGAGCGTGACTGGTTGTATCGAATCAAAAATATGGCATCTGGTTTTTCGGGTGGTGGAACACTTTGTCTGTTTGGAGATGAGGAAAGTTTGTTTCCAGTTGACTCAGAAGGAATGCAAATTCAAAATAAGATGAAGGAATTGACGGTTGAGCCTGGTATGCAGGAAATACATGTGAAAAGAGGTCATTATCAGATTGTAACCTCTGGAATTGCAAGAAACGGCATATCATTAGTGACGTATTATCCACTTAGTAAGATGCTTCTGCCAGTCAACAATATGACCTACATTACAGGTGGATTGTTATCGGTTGCACTTCTTTTAGGTGCATTATATCTGGGAATGTATAACCGAAACATTCTTCTGCAGTTAAATATGTTGACGTACAAATTAAAACGAGTGGAGGATGGAGATTTGACAACACAGATCACAGAACTTCCAGACAACGAATTTTACTATGTGTTTGACCAATTCAATCATATGATTGTTCGTATGAACGAGCTGTTTGATGAGACATTGAAGGAGCAAGAGCTTCGTATGCAGGCAGAGCTAGAGCAACTGCAGCTTCAGATCAATCCACATTTTCTTTATAATAGCCTTTCCTATATTGTAACGGTGGCAGAACAGCCGGATGCTGTGCGCAGTATGGCTGTCCATCTATCTCGATATTATCGATATTGTACACAGAAAAAGATGATAACGACAATAAAGGAAGAGGTATCCTATGCGAAATCCTATCTGGAAATCATGGCGATGAGAAAGCGCATTCGCTATACAATTGAAATGCCAAAGGAAATTGGGGAGCTTCCGATTATTCCACTGATTCTAGAGCCATTGATTGAAAATGCAATTGAGCATGGATTAGAAGGCTGCGAGAGTGCAAAACAGATTGAGATTGAGATTGATTGGACAAAAAATGGTGCAGTCTCATTTGCCATTTCAGATGATGGAGAGGGTATGACAAAAGAGCAGGTGTCCGCACTAAAAGAGCGTATTTCTCGAAAAGAGCGAAAAGAAGAGGAGAGCGTTGGTCTATGGAATGTAAATCAACGTCTGATTAATTATTATTCAAAATCAGCAGCACTAGGATTTAAGAGAAGTCGCTGGGGAGGATTGACTGTATACTTTATGATTCGACCGGAAAAAAAGAAA
>OCQC01001872.1_pt1 | contig 14234 bp, 8 predicted proteins | sample 1538401 | NCBI WGS metagenome assembly OCQC01 (sample SAMN04571689, study PRJEB22368) | human gut metagenome | biome: human gut; material: stool | host: Homo sapiens | place: Luxembourg | collected 2012-08-03 | reverse complement strand
GAAACAGGGCGGAATTGTGCGTAAAGCGCACAATTCCGCCCCTCATGCTTCTCCCCTTTGATTTAGCCACACATTCATTTTTTGTAAATTAAGCCAAAGTCAGACAGCATATATGAGAAAAGCAGGTGTGCATACATCATAAGATGCACTTGAAGTTCAATTGTGATAGTTCTTAGACTTTTCCTTAACTACCCAGCTATCCACAGACACGGATGTCTGTGGAAGTGAGATATGGGACATGGATGTCCCGTATCGAACGGTAGCGGAAACTACCATTACGTATATGAAAAGTCTTAGAAATATCCAATTGAAGCTTCTGGCATCGTTGATGTATGCACACCTGCTTTTTTCATATATGCTGTCGTCCGTACGTTAAGAATGTGTGTTAAACAACAATTTAATTATTCTACTCATTCCTCAGTGCTGTCACCGGGTCACTCTTGGATGCCTTCTTAGAAGGTATCAATCCACCGATAAATGTAAGAAATACACTAAGCAGTATAAGCACCATCGCTGGAATTACAGGAAGTACTGCATTGATGTTGTTAACTCCTGAAAATGTATGAATAACAGCATTTATAGGAAGCAGGAAAAGTAATGTTATACCTATACCCATAAGTCCTGAGCATAGTCCGATTATACATGTTTCTGCATTAAATACAGCCGATACATTCTTCTTGGAAGCACCTATTGCCCTTAATATTCCTATCTCCTTACGTCTTTCAAGTACACTTATATATGTGATAACACCTATCATAATAGAAGATACTATTAAAGATATAGCCACGAATGCAATCAACACATAACTTATAACATTTACTATGGTAGTGACAGAGGACATAAGTGTTCCTACCACATCTGTGTAGCTTATAACCTGTTCATCCTTATCCTGCTTTTTCATGCTTGTATTATAGTTATCAAGTATATTTACTATCTTATCCTTACTTTCAAAATCCTTAGGATATATGTCTATTTCACCTGGTACTGACAAATCTGCATAGCCAAGCTTTTTCATATTATTGTCATATGAGGCAACATCCGTATCAGACATAAGTGACTTCATAAGATCTGAAAGATCACTTTCGTTCATATTCATCTTTATCGCATCTGCGAAGCTGTCTGTATCTATACCAAATGCGCTGCTAAAATTATAGTCATCTGTATCTGTTCCCATGCCCATTGAACCTAGTGCAGCTGCCATATTATTTCCCATAAGCTGCATGGCATTCATCATGGCATCTGTCATAGAGGACATCATCTGTGTCATGACTGCCTCCATAGCCTGCTGCATATTTCCCATGATACTTTCCATCATCTTGTTCATGGCATTCTGTATATTGGCAGTAAACTGTTCCTGCAGACTGTTGATCATATTGTTTATGACTTTATCAAGAATACCATCTATGTTCTGATATCCATTCTGCTTGGCATATTCTGCGTATCCATCTACTACATCCTTTTTAAATATACTCCAGAGCTGTTCTTTTGATATATCAAATGTCACAGCATCATTCATAAGTTCTTTTGCCGAATCTGATATCTGTTTTCTTGCCTCATCTGTAAGCAGGAACTTAAATACACTTTCTGCTGTTGTATCCTCAATACCATTCTTTTTAATATATTCAAAATATCTGGCTTCAAGCTTGTTTACCTCCTTAAGCACTCTGTCCTGCGATATATTTACATGCATTGAATCAGTAATAAGCTGTCTGATATCCTTACTTAACTGGGCTGATACTTCATCAGAGGACATATATTCCTTGAAACCATATAATACTTCAGATATAGATGCTTTAACTTCATCTGTAAGACTGTCTGATATCAGTTTCTTTACTGTGTCTGCATCTATACTGCCTATATCAAAATCCATACCATTTTCCCCGAAAGCAGAAGATATATCTCCAAAACTATCAGGGTTAAACACTGATGAATCCATAGAATCAAACATAGATGGATCAAATGCCGCTGATATATCATCTGGATTGATCAATGCAGCAAAATCTGGCATACTCATATCATATATACTATCATCCACCTTAAATGCATTACTTATTGCATCTGTATCTATCTGAAAAAGTGATTCCATGTTAAATTTACTTTTACTGTCACTACTTATACCAAACTTTTCACCAGTAAATATGTTGGTATCCTTCTTTTCCTTCTGTGCTTTTACTACATCACTAGCTGCAGAATATTGTATAAGCTGTCTTGTAAGCCCGGATGTATATGCTATACCCGGTGTAAGCATTGCTGCCGTGGTTCCCTCAACCTGCTTAACTATACCTGATATTTTCAGATCACTGCCTTTGCTTATCAACTCCTTCATATATTCTTCATTACCAGTTTTATCCTTCCATATATCATACTCTGTATCATACTGATAATAATCAGCACTATTCACCACTTTAAAGGTCATGCCAATAAAATCATCATATGAAAAGCTGTCGTTATTCTCAGGAATATCTATCTCTTTTTCTGACATAAATGCAGATATCATATTCTCATATTCAGCATTATCCCGCAGACCTAGTGTGTACTCAAGCCTGTCACTTATGTTACCGCTTGAGGAAAGCACAAGAACACATTCGTTATAATTCTGTGGCCAATGTCCTGCTTTTACTTCATACTGTTCTTCATATAAACTGCTGTTTGAGGGCAGCTCATAAAACACATTTGTAGACATGCCAGATGTCATGGAATTCTCATATGATGAAGACATTCCCATCATCTCATATGACTTGTCAGGATTTATCTGCCTATATCCTGTATTATCCTCCCTGTATATCTGAGGAGTTACTATATATTTGTATTCTATGGCATGCACATAATCTTCAATATTTTCCGGATTGCCTTCTATATATGTTTTAAGCGATGCCAGATCATTGGTACTCATCTTAGAGAACATATCAGAAACAACAGGTGTAACACCGATATCGTTTTCCTTTTTGTTGTCACCTGATGCTGACATACCGACCATCATCGCTGTAAGATCAAAGCCCGTACTTTGTATCTGTAACGGATATTCTGACAAAGTATCCTCTTCCATCGCACTTATATATCCACTGACACCATTAGATATTGAAAGAATAAGTGCTATACCTATAATTCCTATAGAACCTGCAAACGATGTAAGAAGAGTCCTTGCCTTTTTAGTCTTAAGATTCTGAAAGCTTAATGAAAGTGCTGTAAGAAACGACATTGACGACTTTCCCATATTTTTGTGCACCGGTTTTTCTATAATATTTTCATCTATCTCTAACGGATCCGAATCCGATAATATCTTTCCATCTTTAACTTCTACTATTCTTGTAGCATATTCATAAGCCAGCTCAGGGTTATGAGTTACCATAACTACAAGTCTGTCCTTTGATACCTCTTTTAAAAGCTCCATAACCTGTACGCTTGTTTCACTGTCAAGTGCTCCTGTAGGTTCATCTGCAAGAAGAATATCTGGATTATTAACAAGTGCTCTGGCTATGGCAACTCTTTGCATCTGTCCACCTGACATCTGGCTTGGCTTTTTATGTATCTGCTCTCCAAGTCCTACCTTTTCTAGCGCCTCTTTAGCACGTTTTCTTCTTTCAGTCCTTGATATGCCTGATATTGTAAGTGCAAGCTCAACATTAGAAAGAACCGTCTGATGAGGTATAAGATTATAGCTCTGGAACACAAAACCTATCGTATGATTACGATATGAATCCCAGTCTCTGTCTTTATATTTTTTAGTTGATATTCCATTGATGATAAGATCCCCACTGTCGTATCTGTCAAGGCCGCCTATAATATTAAGAAGCGTGGTTTTTCCTGAACCACTTGGACCTAACACTGCAACGAATTCACTATCCCTTAGATTCAGCGACACATCATCAAGTGCTTTCTGTACTAACTTTCCTGTTCTATATTCCTTACGGATGTGTTGAATCTGAAGCATTATCTATCTCCTGTTCATTTTATTATCATAATTAAATTTTATTATAAAACAATGTATACTTTTGTTACAATACACTTTGGTTATAAAAATATTACTATTTTATAACATTTTCATAAAGTTATCTATATTTTTTCTACTACATGCCGTTACATAAGCATGTTATAATTATAAAATAATATGATACCAGGGTCAAAAGGTCTTTCACCCACATGAGCTCGCTCATAGTTGGGTGAAAGACCTTGGGACCCGCCCCGATATGAGCATAAAAGTGGGATGAAAATCCCACGATATGCGAATATTGGGGAGGGTGCTATGTGCCAGTGGCACATGTTTAGCACTGACCGAAGCGGAGCGGAGACGTGGGAGTGCATAGCACGGAACAATCCGTAGGTATCAAAGTCGGGGGCTTTTGACCCCGACATCATAAAATACTAGGAGGTATACAAATATGTGGGCTTATGAAAGTGTTTTTTATCAGATATATCCTCTGGGATTGTGCGATGCACCTTATGATAATGATGGTGTCCTTACACATCGTATCCTTAAGGTCAATGACTGGATTCCCCATATTAAAAAGCTGGGTGCCAATGCAATATATTTCTCACCTGTATTTGAATCTGATACGCACGGATATAATACCCGTGACTATACAACAATAGATAAAAGACTTGGAACCAATGAGGATTTTGCCAACGTATGCTCTAATCTGCACAAGGAAGGAATCAAGGTTGTTCTTGATGGTGTATTTAACCACGTAGGTCGTGGCTTCTGGGCTTTTCAGGACGTTCTTAAAAACCGTGAGAATTCTGCTTATGTTAACTGGTTTGCAAGAATAGACTTTAATGGCAACTCAAACTATAATGATGGTCTGTGGTATGAAGGCTGGGAGGGCTGCTATGACCTCGTAAAGCTCAATCTATATAATGAGGATGTTATACAGCATATTTTTTCAGCCATAAAAGGATGGGTAGATGAATTCGATATAGATGGCTTAAGACTTGATGTGGCTTACTGCCTGAATCATGACTTTTTAAGAAGACTCCGCTCCTTCTGCGATTCGCTAAAGCCTGATTTCTTTCTTCTTGGTGAAACTCTTCATGGTGACTATAACCAGATTATGAATGATGAAATGTTACATTCTGTAACCAATTACGAATGTTACAAAGGTCTTTATTCAAGCTTTAACTGCATGAATATGTTTGAAATAAATCATTCATTATTACGACAGTTCGGACCAGAAAACTGGACTCTTTATAAGGGAAAGCATCTGCTCTCCTTTGTTGACAATCATGATGTAACAAGAGTTGCCAGTATTCTTAATAACGCTAACCACCTTCCTCTTATATACACCCTTGCATTCGGAATGCCTGGTATTCCTTGTGTATACTACGGCAGCGAATGGGGTGCCACCGGAAGAAAGGAGGATGGGGATCCTGCTCTGCGTGTTTCCTTTGATACGCCTATATGGAATGACCTCACAACATTTATATCAAAACTGGCTGTCGCGAAGAAGTCGTCAAATGCACTGAATTACGGAAGCTTCTCATCTATCGTGCTCACCAACGAACAATGCATTTTCCTGCGTCAGTATAATGATGAACGTGTTCTTGTTGCCATCAATGCATCTGAACATCCTTACTTTGCTTCGTTTAATATCGGAACTGATACATGTACTGACCTTATAAGTGGCAGCGAAATTAAGCTTAATAACGGAATGGAACTTCCTGGATATAGTAGTTTTATGCTTCGTCCATTCTCTTAAGCTCCGGAAGTACTGTACATAGCATTGTTATAAAACAGATACTTCCTCCTATTACATTGGATACTGGCTCAGCCAGAAATACTCCTGCTGTTCCCATATTAAATGTATATGGCATAATATATGTAAGAGGCACGACTATAATGACTTTTCTTAATAATGAAAAGAATATGGCGTGCTTCTTTTTGTTAAGTGACTTAAATACTGTCTGTCCGATATATTGCAGATCCATAAATATAAATGCTGCAAAATACTGCTTTAATGCAACAATAGCATCACTAAGCAGGCTGCTGTCTGAACTGAATATGCTTATTAATGCTCCCGGTGCAAATATAATAATGCTCCACATAACAGCCGTATAAGCCAATGTCATAATACCAAGAACCGCTATTGCTTTTCTGATACGTGTGGGCTTTCCTGCACCATAATTATAACTGATAACTGGCGAAGAACCTTCATTAATAGCATGAATCGGAGTATCCACAAGCTGTCTTACACTAGATACTATTGTCATTACTGATATGTAAATATCTCCTCCTGTTACTGCCAATACATTATTGCAGCATATTGTAACAAGGCTGTTAGTAACCTGCATTATAAATCCCGCTGTGCCAAGACTGATAATATTCTTAGCATAACCTGCACACTCTGCAAGCTCATTTTTCTTTAAAAATCTCATCTTTAATTCGGATTTATGTGTCAGGAAATATATTGTAAACATCGCCGAGAAGCATTGTGAAATAACTGTTGCTACTGCTGCTCCCTTTACGCCTAAGCCAAAAACAAATATAAATAATGGATCCAGTATGAAATTAAGAACTGCTCCTATTGCAACTGATATCATACCAGTTGTAGAATATCCCTGTGCATTAATATATGGATTTAGTCCTAAGGCAAGCATAGATGGTATTGTTCCTATAAGATAAATCATCATATATGGATATGCATAAACTATTGTACTATCTGATGCGCCAAACACGATAAGAATCTGTTTTGAAAACAGCAAACCACAGGACATCAATATAAAAGCACCTGCACAAAGCATTGAAAATGAAGTATCCATAATAAGTGCAGCTTCTTTATTTTTCTTTCTTCCCCTATATATCGAAAACAGAGGTGTTCCACCGCTTCCAAACAAGTTAGCAAATGCTGTAATAATAACAATTACCGGGAAGCATATTCCAACTGCACCTATAGCTGTTGTACCGATATGTGGTATACGTGCAATATATATCCTGTCTACTACGTTATACAAAAGATTCAATAACTGTGCTACAAGCATAGGGATTGATGCACTTAAAATATTATCTGTAATTGTTCCATTCTCAAAGTCTATTTTTTTCATTTCTATTACCTGTCCTGCGTATTATATTATACTGCATATTATCATACTAGGAGACAAAATATTCCACTGCGTTATCTGGAAAAATTTCTTTAAATTCTCCATATAGCTGCGCCGCCAAAGTCTTATTATGTGCAATGATCATCGTCGGTTTATTCAACTAATTTAAAATTATAATCCGGAATCAATAATACACATGTACTCAACACCCATATAAATCCTTTTTCAAAATTTCTGCTGACTTCATTTTGTACATTCAGTATCTCAGATAAATCCATCTGTTCAAATTGCTTTCTAAGATTATTTTCATTTGCATCTTCCTTTTGAATTCTGGCTGCCTTACGAATATTATGACATACGATCTCTTGTAAAACTTTTCTCATATGCTCCCAATATGTTCGATTCTCACATGTATATCCAATTTTTATAATCCAATCTTTTAATTGATATTTTAATGTCTTTTCCTTCTTCTCATCTCCTACAATACACAATATTTCTTCCAATTCTTTTTCTAACTCATCCGCAGAAATCTTCAATATTGCACCACAACATCTATTTCTTTTTTCAACATCACTTACCCGATATCTATCTCCTGCAAGTAAATCATCAATTCTATGTGGCAACTCAACCGCCTTTTCAATAACACTTTCTGCCCTTACTAGGCTTTTATACCTGTCTCCCGGCTGCAATGATACCGGAATTTTTCGATTTATATACTCCTCATCTGGTATAGATTTTAAATGCAAATATGATTCAATCATTGGATAATTCAGGTACAATTTCCCCATATCAGTCGAATCCGCAAAGCAATGCTGCATTTCTAAAATCTTTTCTTCAGAAAATGCCGGATCATGCCGTTCATAATCAAATACAAGAATAATATTGGTAAAATCATTTCTATAATAGATTGTCTCCGGATGTTCCTTTTTACTGATTACAAACGGTAAATCAACATCCATTTCATCTTTTGCCCAATCATTTCCGTATTCTTTTACAATATCCTCATATAACTTATAAATATTCGTACCGTAAATCCACACATCATCTATATCAATATTCATTTCTGGAAAACATTTAAAAACAAGCCAAAACAATTCATCCTTTTCATGTTTTCCCTCTACAACCAGTAAGCTTCGGCTACGCCGCCTTGTCTCTACTGCGTAATTATTCATATTTTTCAAACTCCCCACTGATATACATCTTTTCAAGATTGTGACCTTCTCTCAGCTCCCGTTCAGTTGCATTACAAAGAGCCGTTAATGTTCCCTTTCTTGATAAAATAAACAGGCAATCCGGTCTCATAATTCTATTTGTCATCAAGTTCGTATTATGCGATGTCATAATCATTTGGCATTTGGGATACTTCTGTTTAAAGAAACAAATCACATTTTCTGCCATTTCATAATGGTAAAACGCATCAAATTCATCTAAATAAATCAAGGATGCATCCCATATTTTCGGAACCAGTCTCCGATACAACTCTACTAATGCCAATGTACCACTTGATGCATTTTCATAAAATGGAACTAATTGTTCATGTACAAAATACAATTCTATCTGCCCATCTGGTAATTTTTTTAATACCAATTTACATTCAATACCCATTGCATTTAAAAAATCTTCAAAATCTTTCAGACGTTCCGGATTTTCCAAACTCTCATAAAATCCCTGATTCATTCTTCCAAACCGATACTGCATCCTATTTCCCACCGTAATCATCATCATTCTTCTAACATAATTCGATAACCGGATAAGAGCTGAATCATTTTTCAAAGCCACATTACTAATCAGCCATCTCAAAAATGGAAGCTTAGGTTCGCTGATTTCATCATCTTCTCCATCTTCTAAAGATTGTAAATAGCGCTCTATATTGGCAGTTTCTGCATCAATATAATCTAAATTATCAAAATTGTATTCTCGCAAACCAAAATTACACTTAAAAATGCTTTTTCCATTTACAGATAATTCTTCTTCACGTAATTCCTGATTTGATAATCTCGAATATTTGTAACTTAATTCTGTATCTTCAAATCTGAATTCATATTGAAACATTGCTGAATCTTCTTTAGAATCCGCATTAAGTAAAATTCCATTACTCGCATATCTTGTTCCGCCAAACATTGTTGAACTAATATCAAGAATTGCTCTTCCAAGGTTCGTCTTACCAGTCGCATTACGTCCATAAATCAACATTTTGCCGATAATACCATCTGATAGACAATCTGTATTAAACTGATAACCTGCAATATTTTCAAAATCTATCGTAATTTCATCTTTAAAATTTTTGTAATTCTTTAACATGAATTTTTTAAGCATATCTTATACCATCCTCTCAAAAGATTATTAATGTATAATTCTATGCTTAAAGTATAACCAATTTTCACTCTGTTCGCAACAACATGCCGTAAAAAAATTACGGCATGTTGTGACATAGTTTTACTCTTTATATCTCCCAATCCATCCTTCCTGTCACATTCAACATCTTTTCTTCTCGAAACTGAGCATCCTTCCATTAGTTCCACCGACAATGATATGATCCAACAATTCTATTCCCAATAGCTGTCCACACTTCTGCAGCTTTCTCATAACGATCATATCCTCTTTTTACGGTTTCACATTGCCACTGGGATGGAAATGTGTATGTTCTCATTGAATAAGTTCCACAGAACTTATTCACCCATTAGAAATGGGCTACTGTTTCCAGTAGCTTTTTAACATATTTATTATCCAGTGAGCATGTTTATCCACTAAATATCACCCTATTTGTGACTCCTACCGACTAACTGACATAATATTTTCCTCTATTATACATATTCATCCGGAAATTTCAATTTCTAAAATTTCAGTTTCTAATAATCTTTTCTATTAAAGCCTCTTTTTGCTATGTCACAGACACAACGCTGTTCTAACAGCTTATAACTCTTCCTGTTCTAGCTGTAACCCTGTGTGAGATTGATATAACAGTCCTGTTTTCAGATACATTTTTTAATGCCTTTAGTACTTCTCTTTCTGTATCAGCATCAAGATTAGCAGTTATCTCATCTAAAAGCAGAAGCTGTGGATTAGCAGCAGTTGCCCTTGCAATGGACAATAACTGCCATTGTCCCTGCGAAAATATTTCCTGTGTGCAAGGTGTATCATATCCCTTATCAAAGCTCATAATTGTATCGTGAAGTCCTGCAAGCCTGGCTGCATTCACAACCTCATCCATAGATATAGCTTCATCATATAATGTAATCTGGTCTTTAACTGTTCCTGGCACCATATGAAAGGTCTGTTCAACATAACCAAATATTCTTCTTTTCATATTATCAGGTATATTACTAGAATCAATTCCATCAATTAGTATCTGTCCCTTTAAAGGCCTGTATAAGCCTAAAAGCAGCTTGAATATTGTGCTCTTTCCCGCACCTGTCCTTCCCTGCAGTGTAACCTGTTCACCCATATCAACATTGAAGCTCTTATCTTTAATTATAATATGGTCAGCTTCATATCCGAAAGTTACATTATTAAACTTGACATATGGTGTGCAGGCTTTCCTGACTTTTAATTTTTCACTATTATTGATGTTAGCTGTCTGTGTTTCTAACACAGCATTATTATCTGCATTTATATCAACATTAAAATCTGCTTTAATATCAACATTAAAATCTGCTTTAATATCAACATTAAAATCTGCCTTAATATCTGCATTAACAGCTTCAATTGCTGGAAATGCCGGGAGTGCAAAGAATTCATTTATTCTTCTTACACCGGCAATTGCTGACTGTATAGTCTGGATTTCCATACCAAGGCTCTCAACTGGTGCAAATATCTGTGATATGTAGTTAATAACAGCTACCGCCGTGCCTGCCGACATTCCAAAAAGTGTAAGAGCCTTTGCATTGCCCGATGCAGAAAACAACATAACTACCGCTACTACAACTGCATTTAATATAAGAATAACAGGTGAATATATCGCATCGTAAAAGTTAGTCTTTTCCATAGCCTTATAGCTGTCACCTATATATTCATCATATTTTTTCTCCATATACTTTTCCTTGCCAAGATTATGTATTGTACGGATGTTATGTAGTGTTTCCGGTACATGTCCCGAAGCCTTGCTTACTGCACGCCGGTTTCGCAGCTGGGCTTCAAGCATATTTCTCTGCACATATCTTGTAAACCAGAATATAAATGGCAGTAATATAAGCAATAATATTGCAAGCCCTTTATTTCTGAACCATATAACTGCAAGAATACTTATTATCTTACATGTATCCGCAAACATACTGACTATACCTGAGGTAAACAGATTCTCTACAGTATCAACATCACCAACGAATCTTGACACCACAACTCCCGGCTCCTGCTTACTTAATGATGCGGCTGTCAGTCTGGTAAAATGCTCCATAAGGCCACTACGCAGAGCATGCGTTATCTTTTGGCCAAATACAGTAAGAAGCCCTTCCCTTGCAGCCTCCATAAGACCTGTGATCACAGTAAATACCATATAAAGAAATATAAGATATAAAGGGACCTGACATCCTGCTGCCAATGTATCTACTATTCTTCCAAGTACAAGCGGTGGATAAAGTGCAGTTATAACTGCACCACATACTGTTGTTATAATACCAAGTGAAAGCCACTTTTTCTTTATTGTAGTGTGCAATATTATTGAGCCTACACTAAGTACTTTGCCGCCATTATCAACATTGCTATTATGTTTACTCATGCTTATCCACTACCCTTCTGCTGTTTTCCACTACCTTAGCTGCAGCCAGCCCTTCATTCTCTGTTTCTACAGTTCTGCATTCTTCAACACTTACCGTTTCATACATTTTTCTGTAGCCAGGACACTCCAACATAAGTTCTTTATGTGTTCCAACATTTGCCTTACCGGCATCCATCCATATAACCTTATCCATCTTCGGAAACATATAGAGACGATGAGATATAAGAATAACGATATTATCTGATGCCATATCTTTAAGCTTCTTATATATCTGTTCCTCTGTATTCCTATCGAGTGCTGAAAATGGATCATCAAGCACAAGCACAAGCTTCTTATGACAAAGCGTTCTTGCAAGTGCTATTCTTTGTGCCTGTCCACCCGACAGCCTGATTCCTTCACTTCCAATAATGGTATCTGCTCCCTGTTCCATAGCCTCAACCTCTTTATCCATGCATACTGCCCTGAGGTATTCAAAAACATCATAATCATCACCTAACAACACATTATTCCTTACAGAATCGTTAAATAATTCAGGATCATGTCCAAGATAGCTTATTATTCCCGACCTTACATTATCCGCAGCATTTCTTAGTTCACATCCGTTATACATGATACTTCCCTCATATGGATATTCACACAGAAATGTCCTTCCAAAGGTTGACTTACCACTAGCAACCGGACCTGTAACACCTATGATCTGTCCCGGCTCTGCAGTAAAGGAAATACCATTATATACATTTTTTCCATCTGGATATGTAAAGCTTAAGTTTTGTACCTCAAGCCTTCCTGATGTCTGATTTTTACAATCTGTATCCTTAGCCTGAATAACCATAAGCGGCTTAATACGTTTCCATGAAACCTGTGCCTTATGAACTGCATTAAACAGTTTCGCCGCCTTCGAGGACTTATCAGATAACTTTATAAAGCAGGCCAGGAATGTTGTAAATGCTGCAATATCCCAGGTTCTCCATCCTGTTCCAAGTACATTTCTGCTGCCAAAATATAATATAAATAAAATGCCCATCATTGATATTATTCTATATAATGGTGTAAGAGAAGAATTCCATATATTAGCATAAATAGCTGATTTCTCATACTCAGCCAGATTATCTTCGTACGCATTTTTTCTGTCAGCTTCCCTGCCATAAACTCTGTAGGTTATAGCATTGGATGCTCTGTCGAGTGTTGCATTACTAAGGATACCAGATTGTTTTTTATACGCAGAACCTGTTTTCTGGACTATTACTTTCATCTTTTCAGCAATGATATAAGATATAGGTGGAAATATCATTGCAATAAGTGCCAGCCTTACATCATATACAAGCAACATTCCTGCATATGCAGCCAGCGCTACGCCTGTATCAAATATTTCTGTTGTAAACTTTCTCATGCCTTCAGCACAATCATCTACATCAAGTATGGCCTTTGTCATAATATCGCCCATACCTTCACCTTCAAGCTCTGTCCTGCTCTTTAATACAAGTGTTCCATATAATATTTTCTTCATTCTTCTATTAACATTATTGGCGAATCTACGAACATAAAAACGTTTTATATATCTTGATACCTGAACTACTCCAATTGAAATCACATATGCAATAACAAGTATAAGCATATCCTTGTATACAGCATTCTTTGCCAGTATATCTATAAGACAGCCTGCCATTTTTCCTTCAAACCATGGTCCAAACAAAAGTCCAAGATTGTATATAAAACCTGACACAGTTATTATAAGCAGTACCTTCCACTCTTCTTTAAAATATGATAGTATTCTGTCGGCTGCAAATTTCTTGTTTGCGGTCATATTTTTGTTATCTGAAGAATTTACTCCATTATTTCTTAATTTAAAATCCAATCTCATCTGGTGCCACAGAACATTTCCATGAGTGGATTTATCTGTTATCCCCTCATCAACGAATCCAAACTTGGAATAATAGGGAACAAGGCTTTCTTTACATGTTAATACAAGTCCTTTCCGGTTCTGTTTTCTGGCATCTAAGATAGCCTTCTTAATCAGCTCTTTCGCACATCCACATCTGCGATATTCAGGAAGAGTATTTACACCAAAAATCATCTGCCATGCACCATTCTCATTATGCATTGATGCATTTTCATACATGTAATCTGTAAGATCAGCCTCATCCGTAACAAAACCATCTACAAACGCAATGAGTTTACCCTCATCAAACATAAGCCAGAAATGATTTCCATAATATTTTATTCTCTGCTCAAATTCTTCTTTAGTTGCTGCCTCTAAAACAGGAAAACACTCGGATTCAACCGATGCAATATCGTCTAAATCAGCCATTGTTGCATATCTTATATTCACAACCATTCCTTCTTTACTATGATTTTTTCATTATAGCTTCCTATAAGACAGATAATGCACATTATATGCGTATTTCTAATACTTTCTACTCTATCACATACTCGTACATTCTAAACTGCCTGTTTCCAACCACCTCATAAAATATGTTTTCAGTACTTA
>OCQC01001865.1_pt1 | contig 14264 bp, 7 predicted proteins | sample 1538401 | NCBI WGS metagenome assembly OCQC01 (sample SAMN04571689, study PRJEB22368) | human gut metagenome | biome: human gut; material: stool | host: Homo sapiens | place: Luxembourg | collected 2012-08-03 | reverse complement strand
GGCCGGAACATACCTGCTTGCAATGATAATATTATTTCTCTATAAATTTAAAACATCTTCTAAAAAAAGTATGCCCAAAAGTATTTAACTTTTGAGCATACCCCGCAATATTCCATTGGATCTCTTTTATTTCGTCGTCTTTTTCCGGGCCGGTTTCTTTTTGGCAGGAGCCTTGTCGGCATCCTCGACAATCTTCATGCAATCGGCGAACGTGAGCGATGCCGGTTCGGAACCTTTGGGTAATTTATAATTCTTCTTTTTATAAGCGATATACGGACCGAAACGACCGTTAAGCAGTTCGAGTTCATCATCTTCATCGAACTTCTTGATAAGGCGTTGACTTTCCTGCTCGCGCTTTTGCTGAATCAACATTATCGCATCCTCTAACGAAACACCCTGCGGGGTGAACTCTTTGGGCAACGATACATATTTGCCGTCGTGACGAATATACGGACCGAAACGGCCAATACCCACGACAACGGTTTTACCTTCGAAATCGCCTAAGGTTCGGGGCAAATCGAACAGTTTCAAAGCCTCTTCCAATGTAATCGTGCTCATCGATTGTCCTTTGAGCAACGATGCGAACAACGGCTTCTCCGTATCTTCGGGCGTACCGATTTGTACCAACGGACCGAAACGGCCTATCTTCACCGATACGGGACGACCGCTTTTCGGGTCCGTACCCAATACCCGTTCACCCACTTTATGCTCCAACCGCAAAGCAAGAGCGCTCTCTACCACCGGGTGAAAGAGTTTGTAAAAATGATCTATCTCATCGTTCCACACGGTTTTTCCCTCGGCAATATCGTCGAATTGCTGCTCGACATTCGCCGTAAAGTTATAATTGAGAATATCGGGGAAATACTCCGTCAAGAAATCGTTGACGACAACTCCTATATCGGTGGGGAGCAGTTTGCCTTTATCGGCTCCTGTGAGCTCGGTTTTCTCTCCCGATTCGATTTTCCCATCGTGCAGCGTCAACATACGATATTTCCGCTCCGTTCCTTTCCGATCGCCCTTCTCGACATATTCACGTTGCTGTATGGTCGAAATGGTTGGTGCATAGGTAGAAGGCCGACCGATACCCAGCTCTTCCAATTTACGAACCAGACTAGCCTCGGTATAGCGGGCGGGAGCTTGCGAGAAACGTTCCGTTGCCGTGACCGACGACAATGCCAGCACATCGCCTTTCGCCAATGCAGGTAACATCTTGTCGTTTCCTTCTGTATCGCCTTCGTCATCGGTAGACTCCATATACACTTTCAGGAAACCGTCGAATTTCAAGACCTCGCCCACGGCGACGAAGTGTTCTTTCCTTCCCGAAACAGCGATGGTCGCAGTCGTCTTTTCCAACTCGGCATCGCTCATTTGAGAAGCGATCGTACGTTTCCAAATCAATTCATACAATCGTTTTTCCTGAGAGGAAGCATTGATTTCGTGATGGCTGATGTACGTGGGACGTATTGCCTCGTGCGCTTCCTGTGCTCCTTTGGTATGCGTATGGTAATTTCGAATGTGCAGATATCTCTCTCCCAAAGTTTTTACAATCTCGTCTTTGGTCGTATTTATAGCCAGCGATGACAAATTCACCGAGTCGGTACGCATATAGGTGATATGTCCAGCCTCATAAAGCCGTTGAGCCACCATCATGGTTTGAGCCACGGAGAAGCCCAATTTCCGGGCGGCTTCCTGTTGCAATGTGGAAGTGGTGAACGGAGCCGCAGGCGATTTCTTTGCAGGTTTCACCGTCACGTCCCCGATAGAGAACCGTGCGGTCTTGCAGGCTTCGAGCAAAGCCTTCGCCTCGTCTTCGGTTTTCAATCGTTGGCTCAATTCGGCCTTCAACAATTCCCCTCCGGGTAACAAAAATTCCCCGATCACCCGATAGGCTGCTTCGGGCTTGAACGCCGAGATTTCTCGCTCCCGTTCTACAATCAAGCGCACTGCGACCGATTGTACACGACCGGCCGACAAAGCGGGCTTCACCTTTTTCCACAGAACAGGCGAAAGTTCGAATCCCACGATACGGTCGAGTACCCTGCGGGCTTGTTGAGCATCTACCCGATTCAAATCTATATCCCGGGGATTCTCAATGGCATGGAGTATGGCATCTTTGGTAATCTCATGGAATACAATCCGTTTCGTTTTCTCCGGTTTCAATTTCAACACTTCGAACAAGTGCCATGCGATAGCCTCTCCCTCGCGGTCCTCATCGGAAGCCAGCCAAACCATATCCGCTTTGTCTGCCTCCTGTTTCAGCGTTTCCACCAACTTTTTTTTGTCGGCAGGGATTTCATAAATAGGTTTATAGTTATGCTCGATATCCACACTGAAATCCTTTTTTTTGAGATCACGGATATGTCCGTAGCTCGAAAGGACTTCAAAATCCTTTCCCAAAAACTTCTCAATGGTTTTAGCCTTTGCCGGAGACTCTACGATTACCAAATTTTTTGCCATATGCGCAATGTTCGTTCAAATTTTGCGCAAAATTAGAAAAACAGATTGTAATACAGAGCTTTTTTCTACTTTTTTATTAAATAATGTATATCGCACACATTTCGAATCGATCCTACCATGTAGAGTTTTTGTCGCATTTCTTCCCCAACGCCTTTCTCCTATACTCCCCCCTCCGAAAAAGCTGACGAGATAAATCCTGTTTTTAAACTACCCACTCGTCCCATGAGTACTCCCGACAGAGGTTAAATCCTTCTTCTCCCCTGCCGCGTCCCGTAGTATTGCGGGGGGTGGCGTTAGTCATATAGGGGAGGTGGCACACATAGTGATGGAAGGGTTAAAAATGTCGAGAACAGACCTCTTACCCTCAAAATTTCAAATCGACCCCGAACATGAAATTGATGCCTTGTGCCGGCATACCGTAAAGAATATCGTATTTCCGGTTCAGCACATTGTCGGTAAGTCCGTAAAGCGAAAACCAAGAAGTGAAAGCATACGAGGCTTTCAAGTGAACGAGATGTATATCGGAGAGCTTTCCGAGATTTGAATACTCCCGACCCGCAGCAAACTCATATCCGGCTTCGAGCGTGAACGGGCGAACAGGCATATAACGGATATTCGCTCCTCCTTCCCACTGCGGACGGTTATACGAAATCGTCTCCCCCCCATCGGCGGTCTTCCATCGGTGATACCCGACCTTCGCCGAAGCCTCCAATTTCGTACCGTAACGATAAGATACATCAAGCTCTGCTTTCAAAGCATTGGCATCGATACCCCAAAAACGCGACACACCTGTAAACTTTCCGTCCAAATCTTCGGGTAAAAGGAACAACGCCTTTTTACAAATTTCATAACCGCCCGAAAGCCCTACGGAAAATCCGGGCAATGCGTTAATACGTATTCCCAATGAGGCATCCAACGGCACATACGTATTATCTACCTGTGCCGACGGATTGAAGTAGAGCGTATAGGCCGAAACACTTCGCCACGTATTCAGTTTCTTCCCGCCCGTAAAAGCCGTATAAAACTGTACATCGGGAACTATCGTCCAATCGAATCGCACATCGGGAGAGAATCGCAAAATAGTTCCGTTGTTGAAAGAAACATCGGCCTTGACACCGACCGCAAAAGCCACGTGTTCATTCCGCCAGTCATACCGGGGATTCAATGAAATCATACCGTAATTCGCTGCCGACTGTAACCGGCTGTAACCCACATAATCGAAAGAACCGTCCAAAGAAATAGAGCTACGTCTGTCGATCGGCGCAGACAATGTAAAGTCAGCATTTACTAAATTCTCGGCAGCCCCTTTTTCACCTTGTAAATATCCCCGGTGATACCCGTACCGGTAATATGCCAATGAAACTTTATAAAGTAGGTCCGACTCTCCGGTAGTCGAGGCTATATGGCTTTTCAAGAAGAACCGGTTTATCTCTTGGTTAGGCGAAGATATTCCCGTCAAACCGGTGTATCGCAATCCGTAATAGTTGAAGGAGTCGTAACGATAACCGCCGCTTATTCCCAAATCCAGCTTCCCGAAGGAGTGAAGATAATCGGCGACCACTCGCTCTTCGAGCCGGTGCATCTTCTTCGAGTCGGGATAGTAGTCCTCCGTTAACGATTGATTGTAGTCCACCGTTCCGCAAGTAGAGCGATGTTGCAACCACACACCCAACTTGTCTTTGTCATTCTGCAAAATACGATAACCGGCATTCCCGACCATATTCAGGTAATTGCCTATCCCGAAATCCACGTATCCCCTCGATTGGTTTTCTTCGGGTTTTTCTCCGAAACCGCCGGGAGCCAACAAGACAGCGCGAGGTTCGAGGGGAGCCGGAACCGTCCAGTCGCTATACCGTATAGATTGTTTGGTGACCGTCGGTGCTTCCACTTCGGGCAATGTATTGATTTTAGACGCATCGCGCACGATAGGTGTAAAATCTTTTTCTATGGTTACTTCCCGCCGCAACGAATCGGAACGTACCTGTGCCGACAGGAAGAATGGGAAAACCGATATGATTAAAAAAGAAAACCGTTTCATAAGCCATACATATTGTATCGTTCAACTACTCTGTTTGTCCCAGCTCGCTCAACTTCTTGTCTATCCGGGAAATAATATCGTCGTCGCTGGCCGGATAGTTATTCCGCAAACTTTGCAAATATTGACGGGCTTGGAAAGTCTCGCCCCGTTTTTCATAAATGTCGGCCATGAGCAAGAATGCCCGAGCCAACCAATAATTGTGGGGAGTACCTTTGTCGATAAAAGTATTCAGCGTCTTTTCGGCCGTATCGATCGCTTTGTTGTCAAATTGATATTGAGCCAATAAATAGGCACTTTGCGCCCCGTAAATCGAACGGGTATCTTTCGAAAGCTCCCGCCAGTCATCGGCTGCATTTTCTCCCTTTCCCGTATGGAAATAGGCATCGGCACGAGCAAATAAAATCTCTTGACGCAAATCGGGAGAAAGTTTGCTTTCGCTCAACAACTTGTCGGCAACTGTTACCACCTCGCCATATTGCCGCTTATTTCGGGCAATACGAAGCATACCCAACCGGGCGGCCTGTTTGTTCTCTCCGACAGTCGCTTTCTTTTCCAACTCCTTGAATCCGGCAAAAGCCTCGTCATAACGAGCTTTCAAATAAAGTATCTCGCACTTGCGGGCCAATGCTTCTTCGGCAAACTCGCCGTCGGGACTGTTCGTCACCACATAGTCGAACGCCGGAAGAGCTTTGTCGTAGTCTTTCGCTGCAAACGATGCTTTCCCGATATAGTAATTAGCCGGAATCAAAAACGCGCCCGACGGATAATTTCGCACATATTTCTCCAACGAAGCGATACCTTTCCCCGTCATATAAGTGCGCTCGGCTGCCATATACGACAAAGAATCCAATTCGCTCACAGGAGCCTGCTCCGACCGTCCCACGCTGTTCAGATAGTTAGCGTAGGCATCGACGGCATCTTTCTCTACATATACCGATTTGAGGTCGGCGACCGCTATGCGAGCCTCCTCGCTGGTCGGATAACGCTCTATCACTTGCTGGTAAGCAGCCACCGATTCGTCTGTCTGCCCGTTATTGAAATAGACCATACCCAACTGCAAACCTCCCTTGCGGGCAATCGCGCTCTGGGGATAATCGGCGATTAACTGTTTGTAACATACGATAGCATCGTTATTCCTATTCAATATCGTATAAGCCTGTCCCTTTTCGAACCATGCGTTCGCCAGATACCCCGAACGGGGATAATCTACAATCAATTTGTCCAACAACTCTATTTTGCGTTCATGATTCCTCTGCAATCCCGCCATGAAAGCTTTTTGAAAAAGAGCATAATCTCCGTTCGCGACATCGGTCTCTTGGGCTCGGGCATAATACTGCTCGGCATCGGCGAACCGACGGGCGTAATAATAGCAATCGCCTATCCGGGAATAGGCATCGGCAAGCATGCTTCGATTTCCTCCGGTCTGTACAGAGACATACCGGGAAAAACCGTCGAGGGCTTGCGAGAAGTTATGCTGTTTGAATTGACAGTAGGCCCAATCGTACCAAGCCAGCGAATACATTTCGCTCCGCTTGTCCTTGCTGGAAGAAAGATATGCCGAATAATTCCGGGCAGCGATGTCGTATTGTTCCCGACGATATTGGCACTCGGCGAGCCAAAACGCAGCCTTACCCCGTATATCGGTATCATAGTTTCCCACAGCGATCGCCCGGCTAAACAAACTTTCGGCATCGGCGATACGGGCATTGGTGAAAGCCTCTGTCCCCAACTGGAAAAGAATGCGCTGCTTGGCGGCGAGTATTTTCCCGTCGGGCTTCCGTATTTTATCGATAGACGCCAGTGCCGACCGATAATTACGAGTCGTCATGTAAACCTCTACCAAATAGTCGTTAATCTTGTCGGCATAGCGAGAACCGGGAAACTCGTTCAAGAAACGTTCGAACACACCCACCGAGTTATCGAAAGGCGAAGCCGTGCGATCATACAGGCAAAGCGCATAGTTGTAAAGCGCCGTTTCCCGAACCTGACGGTCGTAATTTCCTTGTGAAGCCATCTCGAACGCCATGCGGGCATTATTTTTATCTCCCGCTCGCAAATAGGCTTGCCCGATATAAAGATAAGCATTTTGAGAAAGAGCATCGTCCACGCCGGTCACACGCCCCAAATAATCGATCGCCTCGCTATCTTCTCCCCGGCGATAGGCCATGACACCCATGACATAAAGAGAAGAGCGTTCGGGTTTGCGACATCGTTGCAAATACCTTTCCAAATATTCCGTCGCCGCTTCATCGTCACCTTCTTGATAAGCGCTTTCGCCGAGCAACCGAAGAAGCTCGGTGTATAAGTCGGCATCGGAAGACGGACGGGACAATAACGCTTTACCCTCGGACAATACCTGTGCGAAACGTTTTTGCCCGAAATAAATCTGCAACATGTGCAGCCGTGCGGCATAGCCGAAACTCCTGTCGTCCGCCACTTTCGAGAATCCACTTAAAGCGGCTCTATCGTCTCCCTCGTTCATCTGTATATACGAAAGGTAGAAAGTGGCTCCTGTCCGAAATCTCTCTTTCCCGATTAGAAGCTGAAACAGCGGTTTCGCCGCATCGGGATTACCGGTCTTCAACAAAGAACATGCCGTGCGATATCCCCACCGGTCCTCCTCGTCGCCGGTCAACAGACTCACATTTACCGTCTGATAGGCTTTCAAGGCTTTTGCATAATCTTGACTGTCGTAATAATAATCGGCCAATGCCAACCGAGCCTGCAAAGTATGTTTAGAATCCGGATAATTTCGCAAAAAATCCGTTAACCGCCGTACAGCCTGCGGCGAATAATTGCGAGCTTCCGAAAGAGCGATATACCAGTCGGCCGTTTCCCGCTGCTCCGGCGACAAATCGCCTTCACAAGCCTCTTTCATCACATCGGCACAACCCGCATAGTTCTTCTCTTGAAAGAGAAAGATTCCCCTATCTATCAAAGCCCTGTCATCGTTATAAGCCGGGATTCCCGGCTTGGCGGCCAAAAGCTGTCCGGTGCATACGATTCCACAAAGTATAACTATCGCCCGTTTCATGAACATCTTTATTTTGTATTAAGTTCCGAACTATCCACCCATTTAAATAATTTATCCGACGGTCGTATCTTCTCATCGATACGCATCGAGAACCGCTCTCCTTTTACCGTCTTTTGCACCGGTTTCAAATCGACTCGTATCTCCTCTACCTTGCGGATAAGCGCACCGGTCGTCGGGCCGGTGACGAGTATCTCGTCTCCCACGCTCAACGAACCGCTCTCCATGAGAAATTCGGCCACACCGAGGTTGGAAAAATACTTCACGCCCTTGCCTATATATATCTTTCGTTTCGTGGCTCCCGAGCCATAATTGTGAGTCCATTCGCCCAAGCGCTGACCTAAATAATATCCGTTCCAGAACCCTCGATTAAAGACGGTAGCGAGCCGTTCGTCCCACTGTGCGATCTTCTCGTCGGTAAAGTCGTTGTTCAAATAAGACTCGATGGCCTCGTTGTAACACGAAACGACCGTACGCACATATTCCGGTCCCCTTGCGCGACCCTCGATTTTAAATACCCGCACCCCCGAATCGATCAGTTTGTTCAGGAAATGTATCGTTTTCAAGTCCTTCGGCGACATGATGTAAGCGTTGTCCACTTCCAACTCGTTACCGGTCTCCTTGTCTTTCACTTCGTATGAACGACGGCAAATCTGCATACAAGCCCCCCGATTCGCCGAAGCATTCATTTCGTGAAGGCTCAAATAACATTTGCCGGACACAGCCATGCACAATGCCCCGTGACAGAACATTTCTATACGTACCGGTTCTCCGCCCGGCCCCACGATACGATCCCGCAAAATAGCTTCATGAATACGGGCTACCTGTTCCATATTCAACTCCCGGGCCAGCACCACCACATCGGCAAAACGGGCATAGAATCGCAACGCCTCGGTATTGGATATATTCAGCTGGGTCGACAAATGCACCTCTACCCCTATCTCGCGGGCATAGGTCATAGCCGCCACATCGCTGGCGATAATAGCCGAGAGCCCGGCCTCCTTCGCCGCATCGATAATACGATGTAACAGAGGTATATCTTCGTCGTAGATAACGGTATTGACCGTCAGATAACTCTTTATGTGATGCTCGTTACAAATACGCACGATCTCGTGTAAATCGTCTATCGTAAAATTATTCGACGAACGGGCTCGCATATTCAGCCCCTCGATACCGAAGTACACCGAATCGGCCCCTCCCTGTATAGCCGCCGTCAAAGAATCGTACGAACCCACCGGCGCCATAATTTCAAAATCGCTTCTCTTCATCATCATAAACAAACTATTCTATTTTCCCGGTGATTATTTTTCGTATTTCGTTCAGTTTATTCAATGCTTCTACCGGTGTAAGGTTATTGATATCGACCTGTAAAATTTCGTCCCGAACCTGTGAAAGCACAGGATCGTCCAGTTGGAAAAAACTCAACTGCATGCCGCCTCTCGACGAAGCGATTTCGGCGGTAGGCTTGGCGATACCGTTCTGGCGGTTCTCCGACTCCAACTGTTTCAAAATCTGGTTGGCCCGCTTGACGATGCTCTGGGGCATACCGGCCAGCTTCGCCACATGGATACCGAAACTGTGCTCACTCCCGCCGCGTACCAATTTCCGCAAGAATATCACCTTGTTGTCGACCTCTTTTACCGAAACGTTATAATTGACAATGCGTTTATATGTACGCTCCATTTCGTTCAGCTCGTGATAATGGGTAGCGAACAACGTTTTGGCTCGGGCTTTGGGGTGCTCGTGTATATGCTCGACAATAGCCCACGCGATAGATATACCGTCGTAAGTACTCGTTCCCCGCCCCAACTCGTCGAACAGGACCAAACTCCGCTCCGACAGATTGTTGAGAATATCGGCTGCCTCGGTCATCTCGACCATAAAGGTAGATTCGCCGAGCGAGATATTGTCCGATGCCCCCACACGAGTGAAAATCTTGTCCACAATCCCTATCTTAGCGGCCTCGGACGGAACGAAACTTCCTATCTGAGCCATCAGAACAATCAAAGCGGTCTGGCGCAACAACGCCGATTTACCGGCCATGTTGGGTCCCGTTATCATCATGATTTGCTGCTTGTCGTTGTCGAGCTCGACACTGTTGCTGATGTAGGGTTCGCCCGGCGGCAACTGTTTCTCGATAACCGGGTGACGTCCTTCCTTGATGTCGATAACCAGCGAATCGTTTACTTCGGGACGAATATACCGGTTTTCCACGGCCGACTTCACGAACGACAACAGGCAGTCGAGCCGCGCAATGAGATTGGAATCGAGTTGTATGGCAGGAATATACTCCGTCAATGCAAGAATCAAATCATTGAACAACTGCGTTTCCAATGAAAGAATCTTCTCTTCCGCCCCCAAAATCTTCTCCTCGTATTCTTTCAACTCTTGGGTGATATAACGCTCTGCGCTCACCAACGTCTGCTTTCTGATCCAATCGGAAGGAACCTTGTCCTTGTGAGTATTGCGCACTTCGATGTAATACCCGAATACGTTGTTATACCCGATTTTCAAGCTGGGAATACCCGTTTTCTCGCTCTCGCGCTGCTGCACGTGCAACAAATAGTCTTTCCCCGAATAGGAAATTTCTCGCAACTCGTCGAGTTCGTCGTTCACCCCCTTGCGGATAATTCCTCCCCGATTCACCAAATTGGGCGCATCGGGATTAATTTCATGCTCGATTCGGTCCCTGATGATCGTACAGCAATTCAGTTGCTCCCCGATACGTTGCAATACAGGTTCATCGCTCTGCTCGCAAACAGCCTTGATAGGCTCTATCGCCGACAATGCCACTTTCAACTGAACCACCTCGCGAGGCGAAATACGCCCCACCGCTACTTTCGAAATGAGGCGTTCCATATCGCCTATCGTATCGAGTTGCGGATCGATAACCTCCCTAACTTCGGGGTGGCGGAAAAAGAACTCCACTCCGTTCAACCGATCCTCGATAGGCTTCACATCTTTCAACGGAAAGACAACCCACCGTTTGAGCATACGTGCCCCCATCGGGGTGACAGTCCGGTCTATCACGTCGAGCAGGCTCTTTCCCCCTTCGTTCATCGGAGAAAGCAATTCGAGACTCCGCACCGTGAATTTATCCAATCGCACATATCGCTCCTCCTCGATACGAGATAGCGATGTAATGTGCGAAATCTGCGTATGCTGTGTAATATCCAAATAATGGAGCAGAGACCCCGCGGCGATAATGGCGTTGGGCATATTGTGAATTCCGAAACCTTTGAGGTTTTTCGTCTCGAAGTGACGCAATAAGCGATCCGAAGCGGCATCCTCGGTATAAACCCAATCGTCCAACTCGAAAGTAAAAAAACGGGAACCGAAATGCTCCTCGAACAATTTCCGTTTCGTGCGTTCGAACAGCACCTCTTTCGGAGAGAAATTGCCCAACAGCTTGTCCACATAGTCGAAATCTCCCTCGGCGGTCAAGAATTCACCCGTCGATATATCGAGAAAAGCCACACCCACTTTGTTACCTTTCCCGAAATGAACACCCGCCAAGAAATTATTCTCTCGGTGATCGAGAATATTGTCGTTAATCGACACGCCCGGTGTCACCAATTCCGTAATGCCGCGCTTGACCAATTTTTTTGTCAGTTTCGGGTCTTCCAGCTGTTCGCAAATAGCTACCCGTTTTCCGGCACGCACCAATTTGGGAAGGTAAGTATCGAGAGCATGATGGGGAAAACCGGCCAACTCCACATACTGGGCGGCTCCATTTGCCCGGCGAGTCAATGTAATCCCCAATATTTCCGATGCCACCAAAGCATCGTCCGAAAACGTTTCATAAAAGTCTCCCACCCTGAAAAGCAATATCGCATCGGGATGCTTGGCTTTCATCTCGATATACTGTTTCATCAGCGGAGTTTCGACAATTTCCTTGGCCACGATATATTTCTTTTATATTCGTATGAATAATCCCGTTTAAGAGAAACAAAGATAACATTTTCGACCGGAATTGTGAAATTAAAAAAATGTAAGAAACTGTTTTTATTTTTTTCTACTCCTCACTTCATCGCTGCCACTCCCCCATTCCCCACTCTCCCCTGTGTTTCGAAAAACAAAAAGTCAGCTCTTAAAAACGACGAGTAAGATTTATGCTTCTCTATTGAAACAGCTCTCTCCCTCCTCCCGCCAGACCTTGTAACATTCGAAACATTTCGCTCCTCCCCTTGCCGTGTCCCGTAGCACTACGGGTTGTTTTACAACGCAAAATATAGGAGAGGTGGCACGTAGGGACGGAGGGGTTAAAGAAATACCAGCAGTAAAAGCAACAGAGACAAGACTTCTCCCCCCCGCTCATCGTAGATGAGATGGGACGAGTTCACCACCGACAAACTATACTTTCAGGAAAATATTTTTCCGATACAGAAAATAGAGGAAGAACCAGCAACAAGCGACATATCCTGCACGAAGGACGACCGCACCGGCAGGCTCACCGGCACATTCTCCCACCCATTGGGATATACCTCCGAACAAAAACTTATTCATGTGAGAAAATCCTACCACCTGCTGCGCCAGATAAATCGTTATCGAATTTAGTCCTATCACTCGGAAAAAGAGAGTCCACGATTTCCACCCTTTCACATCGACGATATAATAGAACAAAGCGAACAACAAGAACGAAAGTCCTCCCACGAAACAGGTAAACGAACTGCTCCAAAGCATTTTGTTAATCGGGAATACGGTATTCCAAACCAGCCCTATGGCGACCAACACAACCCCGATTCCCGACAAAAGCAAACTCTTTCTCTCTCCGCTTCCCAAGCGGGTGGAACGGACGATTTCCCCCGCATAAATTCCCAATAATGCCGTGACTATCGCCGGAAGCGTGCTCAGTAAACCCTCCGGGTCGAAATTACCGCATATCAATTTCCCCGGCAAACAATGCCGATCGATATATCCGACCAGATTCCCTTCGATAGAAAGAGGGGAAGCCCCCGCAGCATCGGGAGCCGGCACAAAGGCCAACAGCAACCAATAACCCACCAAGATAAAGACAATCAAACCATATTGTACCGACTTTTTCAAACTCATGTAAATGAAAGCCCCGAGCATCCACGCCAGCCCGATACGCCCCAAAACGCTTGCCAAACGCACATCAGGGAAATTCAACTGTAAGAATCCGTTATACAAGAATCCCAGCAAAACGAGGGTGACACCCCGGCGGAAAACCCTCAGGTAAATATGTTTGTCGCTCGATCCGCTCCCCCTTTGCTTGGCCAATGAAAACGGGAAAGATATACCTGCGACAAACAAGAACAAGGGGAATATCATATCGTGTTGGGTAAACCCGTCCCACGGGACGTGCCGCATGTGCCCCGCTATGACATCGCCCACCGCCGTCGGGTGCAAGGCATTCAAGGCGATTACCAACGGGGCGAAACCCATAATAAAAAGCATATCGAATCCCCGAAGGGTATCCAATGACAACAGACGTGTGTTTTTCTTTGTTTCTTTCTTTGTTTCCATATCCGAATTTTGTTTTTCTGTATAGTATACAAGCAACTCGGCTCGTTTATCCAATGATGCGTTATACTCCCTAATCCGCACCCGCAGCGATCCCGATCGAATGTATGTCTCTGCCTATTTCGACAACAGCTTTTTTATCCGTTCCACATCGTCTTCCCGTTCCGGTGGAATAATTCCCCGTCGATAGAAATCTTCGAAATCCGAGAGAAAGTCCTCTTTTAGCTCTTCCTTGTATCGCAGGTATATCTCTTCCGCCTCGGCATATCGACCTTGAAGAAGAAGGGATGCCGCAAGATTTGTATAAATAGTATGATGAGTAGAATCATATTTTGCTCCCTCACGGGCATACCGTTCAGCTTCTTCAAAATTGCCCTGAGCGAGAAATAAGAATGAAAGGTTATTGCACGCTCGTACTAAATACGGCTCGTAAACCTGTGGATTCGCCGCTGCAAGTCGTCGTCGAATTTCCATGGCGGAAAGACACAGCTTCTCGCTATCTTCATAACGTCGGGTATCTTTGTACAAAGTACCTAAATTACTTTGAGCCATTGCCAAATCCGGCTCGTAGACCTGTGGATTCACTGCCGCGAGCCGTCTATAAATCTCCATGGCGGAGAGATACATCTTCTCGCTATCCTCATAACGTTGGGTATCTTTATACAAAATACCTAAATTATTTTGTATCCCCGCCAAATCCGGCTCGTACACCTGTGGATTCGCTGCCACGAGCCGTCGACGAATCTCCATGACAGAAAGGAACATCTCCTCGCTCTCCCCGTAACGTCGGGTATCTTCGTACAAAGTACCTAAATTATTTTGAACCATTGCCAAGTCCGGCTCGTAGACCTGTGGACTAATGGCCGCAAGTCGTTGGTAGATGTCTAAATTTTCTCGATAACGAACTTCCGCCAAATCGTATCGTTTGTTTGCCTGTAAAAAACAACCATACTCAAACAAACTTTTTGCCAACTCTTCCTCCGAAAGGTTGGCACGGACCAGCTCGATACCCTGCTCGACGAGGCTCTGCATAGTCTGTCATCAAAGCCTTTACCCGCAAAACATACTCCTCGGCCAACGATCGTGTCTTTTGAAGTCCCGCCTCGATAAGCGACCGACCGGAATCGACCAGTAGTTTCCCTTGCTCTATCTCCTTGCGGGCCTGAGCGGCATCGGCGGCGATATCTTTTTCATTCAAAATCTCCACGACCCCTTTGCTGTTCCCTCGCTCGAACATCTCTATCGCCAACCGTT
>OCQC01001849.1_pt1 | contig 14341 bp, 16 predicted proteins | sample 1538401 | NCBI WGS metagenome assembly OCQC01 (sample SAMN04571689, study PRJEB22368) | human gut metagenome | biome: human gut; material: stool | host: Homo sapiens | place: Luxembourg | collected 2012-08-03 | reverse complement strand
TCAAAAAGAGAAACCAAAAATACCCCAACGAAATTGAACTCAAAAATTGAACTCAAAAAAAATTGAACCTTAAAATAACGCCCAAAATTGAACCATCAAACCCAATCACAAAACACCACCACCAAAACCAGCCACCAAAATTTTAACCAACATGAACACCGTTCATTATGACACTCCAAAACTCAACCCATTTCAACACACCAAAACACATACCACGCAACCACGCACCAACAAACACAACACAAAACAAACCAAACCCAAACTTTCCAATTATTCATAATCAAAATACCCCCATAAAAACAAGTTATAAAATTAACCCTAGTAATTATAACCAATATCGCGTATAATAAATAGTGTCAGTTAGGGGAAGGAAAGAATTATGTACATCTTAAAAGCAATAGGAGAACTTATTATTAATGGCGAACTTGAGAAACATGAATTATATATTACAGCTCCGACCATTAGCGAATGTTTTGAAAAGCTTGTAAAATGTAAAGGTACAAGCAATATGTATATAAAAGTTGATGGTGTCTACTTAGTTTAAGGGATAAGTCATGGCATATCGTAGAATTAGCTATGGTAATGAAGTTATTGTTGAAATTGAAACAACTGATAACGTAAAAATACCAGAAGCAGCCGTAAATAAATCACTAATGATCGCAATGAACTATCTAATCGAAAACATGGAAACAGACAAACAGGAAAGCGCCGAATAAGGCGCTTTCTTTATCTCAAATTCAAGAGCTTACACATCTTAAAATAGTTTTCACGCAACACAGGGCTTTCAAATCGTACTACCCCGTTTAAATATAATCTTTTTAACGTGCGTATAAACTCACGCGAGTTTTCTACCGCTATCATATTGAGATCATAATCATCAATCGTTAATGCAATAACTTGTCTATCGGCTGGCACTTTATCATTGATAAAATAGATAAAACTACTTTCATCATACCAGCAGGCGAAAACGTAATCGTTAAACTTAAAACCGTACCTATATTTTGCCGTCGAGGGCTTTTTGGCAATGAATTTATCGGTTGCATTAGTAAACTTATTGCCCGTAATATAATCACCGTACTTAGTGCCATCAGCAATAGCACCGCCGATAGTATTTAACGATTCATCTTGGAAAGCCTCAGGCGGTACGTAGTCGATAAGTAATACAATATCGCTACCATCTTTCGTTTTACCTAGCTTGTATTGAGTATATCCCTTTTTTGGCTCATTGCTAATATGCAAGAATCGAAACAATGGATTCACGATATTGCATGAATTTGTTAGCAAGAAAAACGTTACATCGCGCCTTTTACGTGAGATCGTAATAAGTAGTGACAATATCGCCCCTACCTCGTCAACTAAATAACCAGGCGGGCGATTATTCTCTCTTAAGTATTCATCCCAAACGATATACTTCACCTTAGGAAATGGAACACCCTTATAATCTTGATAACGTGACGCTATAAGCAGATAACAAAAAGTGCGCCATTCGGGTTTTTCTTTATCCTTAGGTCGCTTGGCTATCTGGTATTCAGAGCCTACCAGCCTAAACGCATAATCTTTAAACTCTGCATTAGTTGCCACGTCTGAAAACACGTACTTCTTAACAGCCTTTAATTCTGGCTCGTAACGTCGAATATAAACGCATTCTTCACCGTGCTTAATGAATCGCTTAACACAATGTTTTAACGTGGTGTACGTTTTACCGATTGAACGTGCACCAGCTACCATTACAATGCTTGCATTGTATGAAAGTGCTTTGTTTATGTTCCAATACTTACTCATAACTTAGATATTAACATATCGTCTTACTTGCCAACTATCCCAATTGTAATTGCCCGCGCAATATGCGTTAGCATCTTCACGCAATTTCGGCCCCTGGCCTGACCCGTGCCCAATACATTGATTATTGCCTATATACATTTCTACGTGCGTAGTATTAGAGCCATAGCCAAAAATTATTAAGTCCGCAGGTTGCATTTTATCTTCTGGTAGGTTTCCACCGCTTCCCGTTGCTATCTGTTGCCCCTGTTCAGCTTGCGCACCTGTCCACGTGCCAATTTCCAAGCTACAAACTTTTTGGTAGCAATACCAGCAAAAGCCGCTACAGTCGGTATAACCTGACGTTTCAGGGGATAGCCGCCCTGCGCCCTGGCTATACTGAAACTTGCCTAAACAACTTTTTGCAAACTCAACTAATTGTTGCTGTGCTTCTGTACCTGTAGCACTACCGCCGCCCGTGTTTCCGCCCGTGATAGCTTCACCCGTATTGTTAAGTGCAGGCTTCCAAGTTTGAGGGGCAACGGGAACACATACAAGCCCGTTTTCTAGCCCGTCGGTGCCGTATATTGTAAGCGTATTATTATATAGAGTAATATGAGATATAACGTTTACCAATTCTTGCGTTCCGCTATTTTCGCCGCCCCCACCCGTGCCAGCGCCTCCATTTTGCCCAAAATCAGGAGGCATACTCTCGCCGTCCCATTCGTTCAAACGATTGTAAACGGTAGTATAGCGGTTTCGGTATTGCCCTAATACTCCGTTATTAAGGCATACTTGGTATATTCTGTCTAATGTAGCGCTACCGCCTGCCGTTGCCACCACGTCACCCGCCCTCGCGGGGCTTTGATGATACATAGACATAACGAATATTAAGGGCTTGGGGTTATCTTGCGACAACCCCCACCCCTCTAGAGTAGATATGTATCCCTCGAAATCGGTTATCGCCTGGTTTTCTTGTACAATATGCGATTCGGTCGAGGCGAAAGCATTTGAAACGCTCTCGCCCTCGGTTTGGTTAAGATAGCGACTATTCCAATACCTGTCATTATCGTCATGCGATGATAGCGAGCTTTTTAAGCTGTCCGCTATCATTTCAAAGTCGGTCGGGCGCTCCGACTGCATACGGTTTAACAATGCGGCCGCGCGCGTACCGTACCATTGCATCATGCCAATAGTAATAGGGTCGTTATAATTAACTGATTGCCAGTTCCAATTAGATTCTACTTCACCTATTACATACATGGCATAATAGCATATGGTTCTTGTGTCAGGCATTATTCGCTCCCAGTTACGTACTTAACTGGTGTTCCTAGGAATTTCACTGAGTTATAGATAGCAACTCGCGTTTCTGCTGTGATTTGTGTATTTGTGCTGGCGCAGATTAAATAAACGTACCCGTCGGTTCCAATAGCGAATGCTGTAAAGGGGTTTTGTGACAGGTAGCGTGTTTCAGTTTTCGAGTAAAAATATAAGCAGCCGCTACTATCGAATAAATAAGCATTGTCTAATGTGCCAACTGTCACGTTAGTTTTAGCTCCATAATAGCCTGCTATACCTGGTATGGCTATGGGTGTAACATCTGACGAAAAAACAACTCGACCGTAGATATTTATAATGGTATTTTCAGTATTCTTTAGCACGTTCAACACAGAGCTAGATGAAGCAGTCGAAAATATTTCAGTGCCTTGGTATGTAACACTCGTAAGTTTGAAAGAATTATTCAGGGCATTAATATTATTGTTAGCGGTTTGGAGGCCTGTTTGCAATGTCCCAATGTTGTTATTAGCAGTCTCCAACCCAGATTGTAACGTTGTGATATTACCATTAGCGGTGCTCATCCGTGATTGCAGCGCGGTAATCTGTGAGCCTTGTGAGCCTGTCAGGGTCTGCAATGCGCTAATCTGGCCTTGCATCTCTGTAATTGTTTCTGTTGGCACAAGTCCCGCCACTTGCGCAAGCGCAGCATCGGTCGCATTTGACAATGCGTTATAGTCCGTTACCAAATCGAATAGAGCAGTACTTTCTAAGATTGGTAAAGAATAATTAGTGGTAGCCATTGTTTTAGTCCTCCTTTATATAGGCAAGTGCACCGTATTTTTTAAGATCGTCCCAACTGTGAATGGTCTTAGGGGTGATCGGTGTATATATTGTATCATCAATCGTATAGGGCTTGCATCGCGCTAATACCTGCTCGAAATTGCCAAAATCAACCAAATCAAGCAGCACCGCCGCATAAAACGCAAGTTGGTATAGTGTCCAGTCATGCAATGAAGTAGTTACTTGTGAATAGGTCATTTCGCTGTACTTCGTTTTAAACTCTGCATACGTTGCCGCGTATGGCCGCGTTGCATTAAACAGTTGTTTGTTGATATAGGGCGCGTATTGTTTAGTGCCATCTACTACGGGCGAAGACCACATACTAATACCCGCGTAAATATTATTAATACGCTCGTCTAATTCTTCGTAGTTTTCCGCGATTTTATTCTTCAATACATTATATAGCGCGTCGGTGTATTCTTTGGCCTGTTCTAAGTTATCGGCTAGGCCAGCATCAAGAATAGACTGCGAAACCGCTTCATCGTTTATTTTAAGAAGCGCCTGTAAAAGCCATTGTATCTGGTCTTCTAAGCGTACTGCATACTTCCAACTTGGCGGTAACGGGTATTGATAGCCCTGGTAGGCAAAATCAAAGTCTCCAGGGTAGTTTAACATGCTCATTTTGCGATAACTCCTTTACTAGTAAACTTGTATAAAACAAGGCTCCAATATGCCAAAAACAATCTGCAAGGCGTTATTTACGCCCGATAACCACTCACTCAAGGACGTTGATACCATGTTATTAACACCATAATGCGTTGATTCTGTAGTGGCATTGTTCGTATTGGTGCCTGTCGATTGTGTAATGTTAGTCGCGTAATTCTCGCCGCCGTTTTCGTATAGGCGATTTTGTGGCGTGTTAGAAAAAATTTGTTCGCTCTCGTTTCCCGCATTGTTGGTTGTGGTTGACCTATCACCCGTCATATATGAAAGCCAGCTTTCATCTTGTGCAGCTTTTTCAAGTGCCACGAAAACAGGATTGATAGCCGCCATATTTTCATCTAGCGCCCTATTCAAGTAAAAAATAAATTGCGTTGATGTTTGCGCGCTGATTTTTCGATAGCGAAAATGGTTTATAATTTTTTCATTTAACCATTCGCGCTTGGTTTCATCCCAGATCGGATAATCTTTCAATCCTAAGTCGCAACCGTAAAGCCTAATAAGACTATCTACGTCGGGCGTATCGTAATAATTATCATAGCTACCAGCCACTAACATTTATAACCACCCCTCATTGCCAGTTAAGGTTGGGTAACGTGCGTCGTCTGGCTCTGCCATATGGGGCACCGCCCACGATACACTAATAGGCTTTTCCAACTCAAATGTACGATTAACTTCTTCGCAAAAACGTTCACGACACATTAAACGAGATCGACGCAAAAGCATAATCTGTTCATTGTTACTCATGGCTTCTTTCGTTTGCACGCGTTCGCGCTTCTCGGTATTGGAGTTATCCGCTCCAAAAATGGTCATTGCCAAATCAAGAATTTTCTTCTGATTATTAAAAATATCCTCTGCTATATAAGGGGCTTGTGTCTGCATAACTTCGGGCGTGCCCGTTCCTGGCGCGTCGTTTAAGTATAATACTTGGTCGTTGCGCTCAAGCTTGCTATATAGTTCTTGGTTAGACTTTAACGCCTGTTCGCTTGTGCGGATAATATAGGGCGTTCTCTGTGCTCCTGTGTTGAGATCGGCTATCGCGTCATAAGTAGCCAAACGTCGTGCAAAATACTTAATATGTGAATTAAGCGGGGTACGGCGCATATTGTCGAATCCTACTACACAGTCGCGGGGGCGATAGGTTATCTCTTCGCCTTCTCCTGCAATACCCCACGGTTGATTATGCCTAATCCAGGTACGCCCAACGGGGCTTACTAGTGTCACTTCATTAGGATTGTAATATAAGTTATACGTATCTACAGGCGTGCACTGTGCAAAAAGGAAACCGCCGCTTTCCTGAAACAAGCCACCCATTCCCCAATTTAGAAAGATAAACTCTAACGCGCGGGGGTCGATTCCAGCGGGTAGGTTTTCCCACTTAAAAGCAGCAAGAGCGATATTACTTAGATAGTCCTCCCAGAACATGAAAGCCTGATTATCGTAATACTCATACTTATTGGAATACTTTTCGCGGATCCAGTTTCTACCAATTGCCATATCTGATAGTGGAATAGGGTAGTCCATCGGGTATTCACCAGGTTTCAATTGTTTAGTCATATAGCACACCCCCTAACGGTTCATTGTCTGCAATATCTATATTACCAATTTTCGTCGCGTCTCTCCACACGGTAACACCCTTTTCAAAGATACCGCGTAAAGTTTCTTTCGCGCCCTCGTCGGCTTTCGAGCAATTAAGGTATACCTCCTTACATTGCCAATAGGTGAAGTTTTCCATACAATTGAGATTTTCGGGTAGCGCCATAAATTCATGAATTGCGTAGCCGTATCTAAGGAAATATTCCCCTACCACATGCTGCATATTGCTATTGATATTCTTAAACCTAATAGCAATTTCAAAAATTCCGTTGCACAAATTAAAACCGTCACCGCCCTGCTGGCCTATAACGCTTGGCTGAGATAACGCCATATCTTGCACGGTTGCGTTAATTCCTGCGATTGTGTTCTGGTAGTCTCCCTGCGCCGCCCATTGTGCAAGATCGGCGTTTTGAGTAGCGAAGCCCGATTGTAGCGCCTGGTTATTGTTAAACTGCTCGTTTGCAGCCCAATAATTAACGCCCTCTCCTACTAATCCCATAACCGCACCACCAACATTGCCGCCCGTGAGATTGCCCACGGTGCCCAGTGCTGCGTTAGCTATTCTACTAGCATTTTGAACATCCATGTTGGCTTGATTATTAGCCAACTGTTGTTGGGCTTGGCTATATGTTAGCTGAGTGCTCGCGTTTGACTTGTTAAGCGTCCAACCCGCTCCGCTATACTGCCAGTTACGCGTATTAACGGTCGTGGCCTGATAAAGTATATAGTTGTCGTTAACGATGCTAAAAGTAGGCAAGTTGTTAAACCATAACGCATTGTCTATATAGTTTTCTGGTCGGTAGGTGCCCTCGCGCCTAGGCTCGCTATCATCCAACACGAAATAATAGTAATCTTCGTCGTCTGGCAAGTTGCCGTTTATTCCAACGTCACTACCATAATAGGGCACATAAAACGCAAGGCGCATATAAGGTGGTGCTGCGCATGCCACTTGCCTCAAGGCTAGCGCGTTTTCGTTAGTTAATTCCGGCTTTAACAATAAAGGGCTTCCCGTGAAGTTAGTTAGTTCAATAACCGAGTAGGGATAGCATAACAGCTTTTTTAGGTTTCTATAACGATTACTTATAGATTGCCCTAGTCGATTAGCGATGGTTTGTCTGTCAGTCCAAAACTCCCCCTCGTCGGGTGTAGTTCCTAAAAATCGCGCATTTACGCCGTTTAATTGCACGTCTGGCCCATCGGTGAGAAACGCCTTAGGAAAGAGCGTAACCGACAAAATGGTACGGGCTACCCAGGGAGCCTCGCGCAAGCGTTCGCACAAAATTTTATAATCATCTGGTCTTAGCTCATAAACGTTGCACGAGGATATAATCCCATCGGTAAATTGTCCATCTGACGTTCTGAAAGAGGGATTAGTAACGGTGCCCCAATCCGCTGCGAGATCACCCGTGGATTGAACAATAAGCGAAAGCCCGTTTCTATCTTCAGCCTCTTCTGAGCGATTCACGGATAAATTAAGTACTTGTACATCCGTTATATTGTATTCGTTGCCAATATCTAACGATTCTGGCACTGAACAATACCGCCGCCATGTATAGGGCGCGTTATTGTTTGCAACATTACAACTTGCCTGTATTGCGGCGTGCCCACGCACTACAAACGCTTGACTAATACGGAAGTTGAAAAGGTATGTTTGAAAAACATCTAATTGTAACGTGATAGCGGTAGTTGACGGGTTAACCATAGCAACCGACGTAATAAAGTAATAAAGCTTAGGTGGTGTTAGCTCCCCTGGTACGGGCTGCTCTGGATTTTCAACTACGCAATAGTTATAAGTATAAGCCGCACTATAGGGCAAGCCTAGGTTAATAGGTTCGTTTGGTTTTAGATAAGAGTAATTATCAAGTGTCAACGAATCATTTTTTAGTGATGAAAAATAGTTATCCCTCGTTTCTTGGTCTGCAAAAGATACCACATCTTTATAAGAAGAATCCCACGTCACGCGGCATAGCGTAACGCGGGATTGTGCAGGCCATGACGAGGGGGTGAAAGCGGTTTTCATTTTAACCCCCCTTTTATATTAACCCTCTGAATAGGCTACTTTGTTTAATTTGAGGTTTGCAAACTTGGCGTTATTGGCTGCTGCATAAGCAGTAATGTTTAGCGTCTCATAGGTGCTATTGCGCGATACATGTAGCACATTCTGGCTATCAACATAAGTACCCGTATCAGGCGAAATAACGTTAGGAGTAGGTGCGCTGGTATCAGTAGGAGCGGTCGCGCTTAGATCGGTAATCAAATAAAATACCGCTTCATCGGTCGAACTGTCACTATAGGTTACTTTCGGCGTAAGCTCAATTTCTGCGCCTGGCTCAAGTACCGCATCATTGGATACCGTATTAGTAAGTGCAAGAGCTACACTACTAACGGTCTTAGCGGCAACAGTTCCGAGATTATCTTCATCAGTCGATGAGAATAACAACATGTTACGCATATCAGAAAGTGCATAAGTGCCCCAGTGGTGCAAGTAACTAATCCAGTCGCGCGTACGTGGGTTATAAATAGTATCGTTGGCTACCAGATTATCAGCACAAATATACGCGCTTGCATCAATGAGTACCGCTTGAGCTCCTGCAATGTCGAAGTCGTCTACTACAATGGTACGGTCTGCGATGAAATTAGCTCTATCCATATGAAACGCCGCCGCCAATACTTCCACATCAAAATAAGCGAAGAATGCAGGGGTGCCCAAAATTACCAGTTCATCGCTAGATACGGGCATATGCTTTGGATTGTAGACTGTCTTAATAAAATCGCGCATCATTAAGTAATGCTCACGCATAGCCACCGCAATTTCTTTTCCAGCTGCTTCTTTGTCGCTAGCGGTTGAAATATCAGGAACTTTTACCGTTGGCATAGTCCAAGCGCCATGCGCACCCTTAATAAGATTACGCATAATCAAATATTCATCCCATTGGTCGGATTTGAGCGGGGTAGCCAAAATATCGTTAACCATGGATGATAAGCCGCCGTCATTAACAAACGCCTGACGCAACTGGTCGCGATTGTAGCGCATCGGGTAAACGTCTTGCCTATTCATACTGTAGTAGTTAGCTTCAATATCTGGCTTAGGTGCCCCGAATGGATTTGTATTATTAGGGTCATACCGTTCGGCCTGAATTAGTCCCGTCTGAATTTCCTGAATCATCCCACCAAACTGCTGTTCGCCTCGCTTCAACGGTGCGAGTGAATTACGGAATGAGTTAGTCTGAAAAACGGTTAAACCGATACGGTTTACCAGCAAGTCGCAAAACTCATTCATAATCGGACTGTAAGCGTCCAACGTCTCGAAAATTTTCGCAATGTTGCCACGCGTAGCCGCGGGGATTCTTTCCTGATAACCCGCCGATGCTTCACTTCGTACCATGTTAAGCACTTCGGCATTGGTTAGTGTCAGTTTTGATGGCATTAGTCCTCCTTTAACAGATTTTCTTTAACTTTATCTTCAATAGTTAATCCTTCGTCTTCTTCTGGCTCTTCCTCTTCTTCGGATTTGCCAGTTTCAGCCATGATTAGTTCGTAGTTTTTAGCCTTTAAATCAGTGTTTTCGCGTCGCAAATCTTCAATCTCTTGGTTACGCTGCTCAATGAGTGCTACTTGGCCATCGTTATACGATGTAAAAGCGTCATTAATGTTTGATAGATAGGCGGGGTAATCCTCAATTTCATCCGTGATACCCGCTAACAGTTCGAAAATGTCCACTTTTTACCTCCTAAAATAAAAGGGCTATCGGTATTAATTATATACCAATAGCCCATATATTTACAGATAGACCATACCGTCAAAGTGTTGAGCCAGGGACAAGGGGCTATATCACCAATAACCGTAAGGCTTAGTCGCATGGTGATACTTTACATACTACTTATAATCGGCGGCACTATCTGTGTAAGTGATTTTACCATTTTAAGCGTTATCATTCAGCCAACGCTGCCATGCGCTCGCTGTGTTCTGACCAAGAATACCGTCAACAGCAACACCTAAAAACTTTTGCATTGCCTTTACAGTATTTACGCCCATGAAACCATCATCTTTTACACCAAACAATCGCTGCATAGCTCCCACGAGGTTTGAGCCATTACCGCCGTTATAGTTGATCGCGCGAGAATCAATACGAGGAAAATAGCGCTTTTGTTTTGGGTCTTGGTTGGACATAACACCATCAACAGGAGTACCGAAATAACGTTGCGCTTTCTTATTAGTATTTACCCCTATCCAACCGTCAACGGCCAGTGCGCCAGAGCCGCCCGACGTGATAGCAGAAGTTGACGAGCCGTTATTAGCAATTTCGCTAAACGGGAAATTAACACCAGGGCAATCAGTAGCGCATACATCTTTGTGACGTTGCACGGTATTAATTCCGTACTTGCTCTTTAGATAGCTTACCAATTCAGCACCAGCGTTTTTCTGCGTGTCGCCCATGGTCTCGCTCATAAAATCGCCCTCAAAGCATATCCCCAACGAATCGGAGTTTGAGCCTGACGCATGAGCGCCTACTTTATTTTCAGGACGCAAGCGGTATATATTGCCATCTTTACACACAAGGAAATGATAACCAGCTCCAGACCAGCCATTATTTAAGTGCCATTGGTGAATCTGTTCAGCAGTGCAAGACTTAGCCGCCGCATGGTGCAAGATTATGCGAGTAGTTCGAGATCGATTAGACATCGATTTAAACGATAAGTTAGTTTCGATAATATTTACGCTCATTATTAGCCCTCCTTATTGTCGGTAGTATTTTCTCCAAAAAGCGATAAAAACTTACTTGTTTTTAATTCGGGATTTATTTCGCCTAAGTTTTCCAAAATGCTAACTATTTCGGTACAGGAGATATAAACGGCTACGGTCATATATATCGCCCCGAAAACATCAGGCAAACCCAAAATAGGCATAGACCATTCACATAGCCAGCCCAACAATAGCGCGAGAATAAAACTTAACTTATGCATCAAGCCTTCCCGCATCTTGGTACTTGACAACTCACTTTTAATTGCCGCTTTAATAATCCCCGATACAAAATCAAGAATTATAAAGAGCATCACAACTAAGGCCGCATATAATTCAACTTCCATTAATTACCCCCTTATAGTAAACGGTCTTTCTTCTAGTATAACGCCTCCCTTTACCAGCTTAGGCACCAACTTATAGCAATCTTTTGATAAGTATTTTTTATTGAAACTATTCGCATCATGAATAAGTTTAACATCATTAGTAAATCCGATTTTAAAATCATCAAAACTCATTACATCTTTTAACCCTTGTGGCATACCCGCACAAGTATAGGAATAGTCGCCATTTTCAAGCTGCACCGCATACGTTTTCGGTCTGATAAAACGACACTTTTTAAAACGGTATTCACAGTCGAAATATCCTAATTTTTTAGGGTCGGTTTCTAGCCATTCGGGCACGTCGCCAAAAGCTTTTATGCTATCGGTATCGCTGTATATATAATTATCCCCAAACTTCACCGCCGTTCTAATTAGATAGTCGCGAGCATAGGCAGTAACAAACGACGCAATAGGGATATATACAGGGTCACGGTCATCACCGTCTACAAGTTTGTAATTAACGAGATCATCTTCTAAAACGGGGATTTTCTTGGTTCCCTGTATCTTTTGCCCAAACTTTCCATATAACGAATTATTGCATAATTTCGCCTGGAAACGCTCACCTGCATTAGTCGCGTGCGTCTTATTGTAGTTGTTAATGTCTATATAATCATCAAATAACCCGTATTGGCTATTAAACTTATAAGCCCCTAAAAAGTCGATTATGTTTAAGTCGTACATATCACGCATAAGTTCCAAATCAACACTAGTAAACCAGCCTATCAAGGGCTCCATAATATTGCGCTGATATTCTCTAGGGTTAAATTTAGGATTATCTTTAATCTGTATACAGGGCAAGCACCCAGGCTTTAATGTCGCGGTGTACTCAATACATGCAACGTAAAGCCCGTCTAATTCTTTTTCATTCATGACAAATTCAGGCAACCCGTAAGGGTATGACTTATAACGCATCTGGTAGGGGTACATACTATTAACATCCAACGATACACCGTCTTTAATGTAAGTCTTGTTTTGGTGTATTGGATTAACATAGACGTATCCGCCCTTATACGATTTTCTTATATCGTGATCGGCGCGTTTTGGCAACATTGGAAAGAGTTTATTAAACTTCTTACGCTCAATTAAGTCTTTATATACAGCTAAACAATCCGCCGACGTGGTTAGTTTTGTACCCATTTTCAAACGTTGTTCTAAAACTTGAGCCAATATACATACGTCACGCCGTAAATAGTCCAATTCTTGCGTGGTCAACTCATGCCCCGCTGGTCGGTAAATACTATAGTTTATCTCGCCTTTGGATATATCGAGGTGGTAGGTATTGGCGGCTTCCTTCAAACTCATAGTTACTTTTTTAAGACTATCGCCAAAAACTATTTCTTTATCCATAGCGCGAAACTTAATAGAATAAAAGCGCCCCATATCATCTATTAGCGTAGTTAATTGCATGTTATCGTTTATCTGGTCAACGTGTTTAAAACCGTGTCTTAATAGATAGTCGATTATAAATTTTCCGTCAAACGCCAAATTGTGAAACCATATGCGAGCATTGTTAAAATTTAAAATGGTATCTATAAAACTTTCGATTGATAGACCATAAATAAAACTATTGTTATTGCCTACCAGGCACACGCCCCACGCCCAAACAGGATTTTTAGCCACTCCATCTTCTGTTGTGTTGGTTTCAAAATCGGCGGCATACTCCGCATAATCCATGGTGTTATATATTCTTTACGATATTAAGCATTGAGCTAATGACATCGTAATTGCTGCCTTTTGTATCCTCAGAAACGCCAGATCTCCCCTCGTCATAATCTTGTTGGTAACGATAAACAGCGGTTAACGCGTCAAAATCGGTATAGTGATAAAGATAGTATATCTGGTCGTCGTTTAAGTTATCTAATATATTGGCCAATTCCTCTGTTAAATAACCCTCATCGCTTAACCTGTTTGTAATCGATTCAATATAACCCCTGTTTTGTCTTGTTAGGGCTTCGTCTGTTTTAGGGGCATTTTTAACTGATCGGTTATAGGCTTTAATAGCGTTTTCTAATTGTTCTAAGGACTTAAACGGCGTATTGCGTGGCTCAACTTGTGCCACTAAATTTTCTGCACCGCCGCGTCCGAAATCTTCACGCCTAATCTTTTCTGGTAAGTTCTTCGTTATCGATTCAACGGCTGCTACTACATCATCAGGCTTGTTTAGTTCAACATTTTCACGTATGCTCTCAAGCCTTGCCCGTCGCTCTGCTCTAATTATGTTTCGCTCCGCTTCTGCAATACGGTACTCAAAAACTTTTTCGTATGGTAGCGCGATATTGCTATTACGTTGTAACACGTAATTTAACGATTTACCTTGTATCTCAATTCTATTTTCACGTGAGTTAAACTCTCGTAATTGGCGCGCGTATGCGTTTTGTTCGCGGGCGCTCATGGTCTGTACCTCATCCCACGACTTAACAGGCACGGCCATTTGATTGATTTGAGCATTAGTGATTCCCTTTTTACGCAAGCGGTAAAGCTTATTTCTTGCGTTTTTCTGTAGTCGTGATAGTTCTTTTTTGGTAATAGCCATACCGCACCGCCTTAATAGATAAAAATAAGCCCCTCCCCATTGAGGGGTAGGGGCTACCAATAACTAGAATTTATGAAACCTATTACATATCTAAATAACGATAGGTTCGACCGTTGCGAGTGGATCGAGTTTTTGTGACTACCTTAATAGGGTGATCCCAGGTTTTAGGCATTCCGTAGGAGTTAATAAGAGCTTTTACAGATTCATAAACGCCCAAGGAAGCGGAAAAATAGCACTCTCCCTCTTGATCGATAAGGATAACGGCGGGATTATCTGTTTTTTCTCCCTCTTCATCGCCGCTGATAAAAGATGAAGTGGTGAAGGCAATATCAACAATATCAATATAGGTTCCTTCCATATCCGAAAGAGGGGCGGCGGTATTCTGTGCCTTAAAAAGGCGGCGTTTGTCCTCGTCAGATTCAACATCAAAAGATGTTACAATCCCATAGGCGTTTACGCCTGTTTTAATTACCTCGTCAAATGAAAGAGATTCATTACTTTCGCGAATTAGTGCGAGTGATTCAGCCATTGTTAGTTCTCCTTTAAGATAGAA
>OCQC01001842.1_pt1 | contig 14380 bp, 10 predicted proteins | sample 1538401 | NCBI WGS metagenome assembly OCQC01 (sample SAMN04571689, study PRJEB22368) | human gut metagenome | biome: human gut; material: stool | host: Homo sapiens | place: Luxembourg | collected 2012-08-03 | reverse complement strand
ACTCAGCAATGACATTCGGACGCTCGTTTGCCGATGATTTGCCGCTTTCATCATGGCTGAATGACAAAATCTTTCCGTTGGAAGCAAAACTCAACGGCGACGATATTTACAAATTGTCAAAACTTGCGTTTTTGGAATACCTGACAAGCGGAATCACGGCATGCTTTGATATGTATTATTTTCCGGAAAATATGGCAAAAGCGTCCGTCGATTTCGGATTCAGGACGGTTATGTGCGGTGCGGTTAATAATTTCAAGGAATCTGTTGAAAAGCTCGAGGAATATTACAACAAATATAACAATTATGACGAGCTTGTGTCGTACAAATTAGGCTTTCACGCCGAATATACAACATCAAAAGAAATTATGCAAGGCATATCACAACTTGCCGAAAAATACTCTGCGCCTGTATTTATGCACTCGAGCGAAACGAAATCCGAGGTTGATGGCTGTATCGAAAGATACGGAAAATCGCCAACCACATTATTTGACGAGCTTGGGCTGTTCAACTACGGAGGAGGCGCATATCACAGCGTTTGGGTTGATGACAATGACCTCGAAATTTATAAAAAACGAGGAGTTTGGGCGGTAATCAATGCAGGCTCAAACTGCAAACTTGCGTCTGGCATTGCGCCTGTTTCAAAGATGATGGACTTGGGCATTAATCTTGCTGTAGGAACAGACGGACCGGCAAGCAACAACGCGCTTGATATGTTCCGCGAAATGTATTTGATTGCCGCAACGCAAAAAATCAATGACTGCGACGCCGCATCGACCGATGCAAACGCAATTTTGAAAGCAGCGACAATCGGCTCGGCTCATTGTATGGGGCTTGACGAATGCGATGTAATCGACGAGGGCAAGACAGCCGATTTGACAGTTATTGATATGCACAGACCGAATATGCAACCGATAAACAATATCACAAAAAACATTGTTTACAGCGGCTCAAAGGAAAATGTTAAAATGACGATGATAAACGGCAAAATCCTTTACGAAAACGGAGAGTTTATCAACACGGACATCGAAAGAATTTACAGCGAGGCACAAGCCGTTATCGACAGAATAAAATAGAGCAAACTTTAAAGGCATATTACCGAAATCGGTAATATGCCTTTGTTTTTATACAGATATTAAGTCCAAAACAGTCGGCGAATTTTCAATCGTTGCCTCTATTGTCGCCGTTTTGCTGTCATTCGCCTTTACGGAGAGCGAACAGTCACCGTTTTCAAGGGAGAATATTACAAAGAATCCGTTTTTATCAGTTGTTGCAACGGTTGTTTCACCGCTGATAATTTCAGCGTTTTTAATCGGTATCCAATCCTTTGAATCGCTCTTTTCCACAACATTGCCGCAGATAAAAAAGCCCGGCTTGAACGGTTTTGATTGAGCCTTTGCGTAACTTTCGGCATAAGAACCGCTTTCACCCGCAAACGCTATGTTCTTTGAATCGTCAAAGGCATTCGCGCCTATTTTTTCAACCGTACTCGGTATATACACAGCCTGTAATGACGGACAGCCCAAGAATGTGTTGTCCGCAATTTCTGTGCCATCGCTGACAATAACCGCAGAGAGATTAGAGCAGTTTTTGAAGGTGTTTTCATCAATTACGCCGGCAGGCACTTTAGCAGTCGATATATCGGTGCCGCGAAGAGAAAGATTTTCGAGCATATCGCATTTTGAAAAATCAATGTTTCCGCGGACATCCAAGCCGCTGAAATCACAGTCAAGTATCCTGTATTTATCAGTCTTTTCGTCATATATCCAATTGATATTGTACCAGTTATCCGGAAAAACGCTGATCCAATCCAATGCTTTATAATCAACCTGCTGATTTGCAAAGTCAACAAGCGCGTTATAATCATCGGGATATATTCTTTCAGCAGAAATGGGAAAAAACTGTTTTCTGTATTTCAGCGAATAATTCTGCTTGCTTTTGATATTTTCAATCAATCCGTCGGGGAACTTATCAAACCTTATAAAATTGTTTTCACATTCAAGCACTGTAAGCTTTGAATCGGCAGTCGTTGCCGATGTCGGAAATTCAATATTATATATTTTTGCGTCGGTACAAACTAATGTTGTCAGCTCGTTACAGCCGCTCAAATCGAGTCCGCATACAGTTGAATCGTCACAATAAAGCGCTTTCAATTTTGTGAACTTTGAAAAATCCATATCCCAACCGCCGTAACAATTGCCCAAGTCAATCACTGCCGCTCTGTATTTTGAGCCGTCATATTCAAAAATGACATTATTTTGCATTTTTTCAAGTGATATATTTCCGTTCTCGTCGTACCAATCAAGAGCATCGTGTATTTTATAAACTCTTGCGATTTCAGACAGCATATACCACTCATCCTCGTCAAACACTGCGTCATCGGGAACGGATTGTTCAAAATAGTTTACATATGCCTTGTTTTCCGACCTGTATTTTTTAAGCTGTGTATTTAAAGCACTTCCGTCATGAACATCAAGATAATTATAAATGCAATTGATATGGTTTAATTTGGTGTTATTTTCAATATTAAGTGCAATCAAATTATTAAAAGCACACGAGAGCGCGCTCAATTCCGTAAGTTTTGAAACATCAAGCGTGTTTAGACTGCATCCGTCGCAATAAAGTTTTGTCAACGCGTTGCAATTGGACAGATTCAATCCGTTCTCTCCTAAATTGTTGTAACTGCAATTTAGTTCGGTTAATGCCGACGCACCGAAAAGATTGATATTTTCAAGAGAATTTGCAAAAAGAGTCAATTCGGTGAGATCGGCAAAATCAGAACAATCAAGGCTTCCCTTCAACCATTTGTATGTAAAATCAATCTTTGATACATTGCCGGTTTCGTTCCATTCAACACCTTTCCACGATGACGGATTTTCCAAATCCCACTGCAAAATATCATTGTTGCCCTCACTTTGTGCAAACGCTTTCAGTTTTTCCGATTCAGCAGTATTGTATTCGATTTCGGCATCATTACTGTATGTGGCAACAATCTTGTCCGTTTGTAATGACGAATACGCGTCAACAGCATCTTTGTATGTAAACAATTCAAATCTGCTGTCGCCTAAACCACCTTTATCATCCTTTCCGTTGATTACTAAGTTATAATTATCGTAGTGATGTGATTCTACAATAGTAACAATATTTGACACTATAAATCCTGCAATTGGCGCAAGCTGTGGAGCAGTTAACAAATCAGCAATTGCTCGAACAAACATTCTAGTATTTTCGAGATTTTTAAATGATGCAATATCATAAAGGAATTCATATAGTGTTGTTGAAGTTATAACTTCTCCATCTACAGTAATTTGTATTGGCCTATTATAATAGTCTTCAACACTCGCCCATTGACTGAATGCTAAGCCTAATTCTTTTTGTATATTTCTATTACTTAAAGTCTTAGCATATAGAAAGAAATAATCCCTGTTAAACGCACCCTCACTATTAACTATGTATTCACAATCAGAGATATTCATTGTATATGAACGCCCATATTTCCAATATCCCCACCCCTCTATCGGATTAGTCAACGGAACAGACGGAACAATATCGGAATTAAACCAATAGTTGTAAATATTATTATATTTTTCAACTTCTTCATAAGGATTTTCTTTTGTTACTTTTACAACATTTGGACAGGCAAATGTATATGCAACTACATTACCAAATCTTGGAACTTTACTATCCGTCGTTTCATTATTTATTACATCGGTCGCCTCCTTTGCATACAAGTTTGCAACAGCTGCGCCTCTGCTATGACCGGTAATAATTAAATTAACTTTATTAAAACTTTTTGAAAATTTGTTGTAATAATCAGTTATCTTTTCATTAATTGATTCTTTAGCTTTATTAAAATTATCATGTATTAATATATCAGGGTTATAGTAGTTGCCGGTAATCTGAGTATTTCCACGCCACTCATCATAATATGTACCACGAATTACTACAATAATATCTAACTGAGTTGCAATTGATTCACGAGCTAATATAGCAAATGCAACATCATTAGGATTGTCATTGTTAGTGTAATTATAAGCTTCAACAGGGTATTTTTTTGGATATTTATATTTCTTATTAAGCAGCGATTCTAAATCTTCTTTAATAATTTTTTCATCATCCCCATTATACATTGCACTTGACATTGACATGCACATTTTCATATCGTTCTCAGAATAAGAAAATGATTCATTATAAAATCGGTTTATATCACCGGTTAAAAGTATATTGTCACTATAAAAGAGGACACCACCCCCACCTTCGCCTGTCACTTTACCAGCACAAGCATCAACCTTCAAATTAAAAGCAGCGTCATACGAAGTAAACAACCACTTATAATTAAATTCAAAGTGACATTCATAATAAGTAGGATAAAAAACAGCCGTCCCACTAATCTCTCTATCAATTACAATCAAAGCATCGTTCAAGTATAAATAACCTGTAAATTTTTGCAAATTTGTATCATAACTTGTAATTTTAAACTGCATAGGTCTATCTCCATCAAATGTTCCAACATATGAAGAGATATAATTTTCTGGTCCCTTGGCCTCAACAGATAAAGGAATAATGTAAATATTTAATGTTGCAATTAGTATTGATAATATTAATGCTATAAATTTTTTTATTTTCATGATTTTTCCCCTTTTAAAAAATCGAATTATTCATAATCGTCTAATCAATATGTTCCCAAATGTGGCGCCAATCAATATATTTACTGTCTTGTACTTTTAACTCAAGTTTACCGTCATCTTCGTACTGAGTTGAAATTTCATTAAGTGTTAGTTTTGTATTCAACTTATTAACAATATTGAATGCATAGGGAGTTATGTTTTCAGGGTCAATTTTCGGAACACAGAAATAAAAAGTATAGGTTGAATTGTCGTTATATGTAAACGAATCTAAAAATTCTTCAATATCCGTTTGCATCATTATATAATAATTGCCCTTGTTTTTATTTTGCTGATACTGCAAAATATCATAGCTGTCCAAATCAAATCCCACAATATTTTCATCAACATTTTCTTTTAACCAATCGGTTCCCCACTTTTGTATGTCAGTAATTTGGTAATCATCAAAATACACTCTGTTATACTTTTTCACAAACATTATCTTGCCTTTATACTTAACTTTAAACGAAAAATCAACCCATTCCCTCTTGTATCCGAAAAAATGACCGTTATCTCTGCGAACATAGCGCGCTTGCTGATAATCAAGCACTTCAAAAGCAGAGGCGTCCTCATCATATTTTTGGCACAGATAATTTATAACCTTATTTTCCGCATACGAATGAGAATATGTATCAACAAATTTATATGCACCGAATACTGCAAAACAAATGACAACTACAGCGACAATAATTATTGACTTTTTACAATTTTTGTTTTTCATAATTTCACCCCGTTTTGATTATACATATGTACCCGAATATGACGCAACAAACGCCGATTTTGGGCTTGCTTTGCTTTTAAATGGTATAACAACTACAGTTGTTAATATTATTGCAAACGATAAAATTATTGATAACAGCTTTTTTATTTTCATAATTATTTCCTCCAAATATACTTACGATTTGATTCATAAAAGCAAGGAACATCTGTATCAAAACTCTTTGAAACAAATAATTTAACAGTGCCCTCATAGCAATAGGAATTTGAGGGAAGCAACAGTTTATCATTCAATTTTTTCATCAATTCTTCATCTAAATTATCGGTATCACTCTCTTTGGAGCCGTCATAATAAAACACCGTGCTGTCATAATCATAGCGATTAAATTCTCTAAAAGGAACGCAATTCAATATTTCCTCTGCATTTGATTCTGTAATTAAATACTTATTTCCTCTTTTTTCTGTTATTAGATACCAAATAATGTCATCGGTTTCCAAATTAAAGCCGGTAAATCTTTCGTCAACATTATCTTTCAGCCAATCGGTACACCATTTTTCAATGTCCTCAAGCTGATAATCATCATAATATTCACCTTTGTATTTTTTTACAAAAAATGTTTTATCGTTGTATTTAACTTCAAACGCAAAATTAACCCAAACTATATTACCGATTATTAAACCGTTATCTCTAAATCCAATCCCGGCTTGTCTGTAATCGAGAACTTCAAAGGCAGAGGCATCCTCGTCATATTTTTGGCACAAATAATTGATTGCCTTATTCTCTACATATGAGTGCGAATAAGTATCAACAAATTTGTATGCACCGAATACTGCCAAACAAACAGCAAGTACTGCGACAATGATTTTTGTTTTCGTTTTCTTTGACGATTTCATAATATCCTCTCCTTACTTTTACATATTATCTGCTAATCCAAATTATTTTGAGAATATTCTCTGCACCAAACAATTCTCGTTTTCGTAGTTGAACTGCCGACAACATCATTCGTTGCAAAATAGACATCATAATTCAAATCGAGTTTTGAATCTATTTTTGCCGCAATTAGATTTGAAAGATACATATCGTCATAAAATGACACATTTCTGTCACACTTATAAAAGAAATAAAACATCGGTTCACCAAGGTCTTCGTATGCATGAGTATTAAGGAAATCGACAGCATCATCTTGATTAAGAATATATTTATTTCCTTTTTTGCTTGCTCTTTGATACAAAATAATGTCCCTGCTATCTATGGCAACGGCAAACATTCTGTCATCAACATTGTTTTTCAACCAATCGGAGCACCATTTTTCAATATCTTCAAGCTGATAATCGTCATAAAATTTGCCTTTATATCTGTTGACAATAAACTTCCTGTCTTTGTATTTAAACTCAAATGCAAAGTCTTTCCATTTCGGTTTAAACTTTAAATCATAAGGGTTTTCATCCTCAATAATAAATCTTGAATGTATATAATCCGTCATTTCAAAATCTGAAATTTTTGCATCGTATTTATCGGCTAAATAAAGCACAGCTTTTGCTCTCACCAAAGGATATGACACCTTATCCGCTATTTTATAGCCGACTAAACACAGCACAACTACAACTATTGCAATAATTATTGACTTTTTACGATTTTTGTTTTTCATAATTTCACCTCGTTTTTTCAAGTGATATATATTTAACACGCGCTTAATATTGTAAAAAAAATGTGCACTTATCTAACTTATAATTAACACATTAACAGTATTTTGTCAACACAGTTTAGATAATGTTTATTAATGAAAAAAGATAATAGAAAGAAACGCAAAAAAAGTCCGAAAACTGATGTTTTCGGACTTTAAATATAAACTGAATATTAATTTGATTTTGTTTCGCAATAAATACAGCGATATGTCGGATGTGCATCCGTAAGTTTGAAAATATGGTCGATATTTTCATTATTGCAAATGCAGTGTGGGTTAGGACACTTGATGACATTTACAAGCTGTTTCGGCGGAGTGAGCGTCTTTTTCTCAACGCGAACGCTGTCCCTGATAACATTAACGGTGGCATCGGGAGCGATATATGAAATCACATCCAAATCAAGGTCTATCAAATCGTTGATTTTGATAATATCCTTTGATTTATTTTTCTTTGACTTTGCGTTTGTGATAATAGCAACCTGGCAATCAAGTTTTGAAAGGTTGAGAATTTCATAAACGCGCATTGCTCTGCCTGCCGGGATATGGTCGATGACATATCCGTTTTCGATAGAATCAATATTCAAGCTGTCCACCCCATTTCAACAATGTCATAATAAGCGCCATACGCACATATTTTCCGTTGAGCGCCTGCTCAAAATACTTTGCACGCGGATCATCGTCAACATTGGTTGCGATTTCGTTTACACGCGGCAACGGGTGCATAATCGTCAAATCGCTTTTGGCGTTTTCAAGTTTGTCAAGGTCGAGAATAAAAGCGTTTTCGTATTTTAAATATTCCTCGGCAGAGAAAAATCTTTCGCGTTGTATTCTCGTCATATACAAAACATCAAGGTCCGGCATAACGGCATCCATGCTTTCAACCTGGACATATTTTGTGCCACTCGGCTCGAGTACATCCTTGATAATATAATCGGGAACCTGAAGTTCATTAGGCGCAATGAGAACAAATTTGATATTTTTATATCTGCACATTGCTTTAATGAGAGAATGAACTGTTCTGCCGAATTTCAAGTCGCCGCAAAGACCGATTGTGAGATTATCAAGTCTGCCCTTTTCTCTGTAAAAAGTAAGTAAATCGGCAAGCGTTTGTGTCGGGTGAGCGTGACCTCCGTCGCCTGCGTTTATAATCGGCACAAGTGTTTTTGTTACCGCAACACGCGGAGCACCCTCAAGCGGATGGCGCATTGCAATAATATCGGCATAATTTGAAACTATTCTTACTGTGTCCTCAACTGTTTCGCCCTTTGACGCAGAAGTTGACGACGCCTCGGAAAAACCGATAACATTTCCGCCAAGCTCATACATTGCCGCCTCAAACGAAAGGCGTGTACGGGTGCTTGGCTCAAAGAAAAGCGTTGCGAGCTTTTTACCGTCGCAAACATGAGCATATTTTTTAGGATTTGAGATAATATCCGTCGCAAGTGAAATAATATCGTCGATTTCATCAAGCGACAAATCTGTTGTATCAAGCAAATGACGCATTTTCATTAACCTCTTTTGCAATAAATTATAATGTCATCCATGAAGGGTCTGATGTATCGGCAAAAAACGCATTAAGTTTCTTAATATCGTTTTCCTTGATATATCCTTCGTCAGCGGCAACTTTTACAAGCACATCCGCATTTGAGAGAGAAACATTTTTTACATTTGCGGCAGCAAGTCTGTCAATTCCCTTTTGCAAGCCGTATGTGAAAATTGAAGCGATACCCAAAACCTCTGCGCCTGCCTCGCGAAGGACATCGACAACCTCGATAACAGAGCCGCCTGTTGAAATCAAATCCTCGATAACAACAACCTTTGTGCCTTTTTCAATTTTGCCCTCGATTTGGTTTTGTCTGCCGTGGTCCTTATGACCCGAGCGAACATAACCCATAGGCATATCAAGAATTGTTGCGGTGATAGCGGCGTGAGCGATACCTGCGGTTGAGGTGCCCATAAGCATTTCGGCATCGGGATAATATTCCTTAACAATTTCAGCAAGTCCGTCCTCAACATTTTTTCTGACCGACGGAGCTGAAAGAGTGAGTCTGTTGTCGCAATAAATCGGGGATTTGATACCCGAAGCCCATGTAAACGGATCATCAGGCTTTAAAAATACTGCCTGAATTGACAACAGGTCTTTTGCGATTAATTCCTTTGTAATATTCATAATGTCCTCCTAAAAATAATCAACCGATAAATTCCTTACAACATCTGCGATAAGCGGCAACCGGGTCGTCTGCCTGAGTAATAGGTCTGCCGACTACGATATAATCCGAGCCGATTTCTTTTGCCTTTTCCGGAGTGGTAACACGAACTTGGTCGCCTACCTCACCGTCGGCAAATCTGACACCCGGTGTAACCGTGATAAAGCTCTTGCCGCAATTATCTTTAACCATTCCTGCCTCAAGCGGTGAGCAAACAACGCCGTCAAGCCCTGCCTCTGCCGCATTTTTGGCATATTTAACGATAGTATCGTTGATTGACGCATTGATTAACAACTCGTTTTGCATTCTCTCTTCGCTTGTTGAAGTGAGCTGTGTAACAGCGATAAGAAGCGGTCTTGTGCCGTCGGGTCTTGTCAAACCCTCGAGAGCCGCTTTCATCATGTCGATTGTGCCGGCGGCGTGAAGATTTGTCATATCGACATCAAGATTTGAAAGAACAGCCATTGATTTTTTAACAGTGTTCGGAATATCGTGAAGTTTTAAATCAAGAAAAATCTTGTGTCCTCTTTTTTTGATTTCGCGGACAATTGAGGGACCCTCGGCATAAAAAAGCTCCATACCGATTTTTACAAAAGGCTTTTCCTCGGTAAATTTGTCAAGAAAATCAAATGTTTGCTTTGCACTTGCAAAATCGCAAGCGATGATTACATCCTTTCCCATCAGTCAACTACTCCTATAATATCACTTAATTTATCAATGCCGAGTTTTTCACATTCAATCGGCAATGTTTCTATAATTTCTTTGCAGACATACGGATTAACAAGATTTGCCGCTCCAACCTGAACGGCTGTTGCACCTGCCATCATCATTTCGATGACATCCTTGGCATTTGAAACGCCGCCGCAACCCATAACGGGAATATTGCAAGCCTTTGCAACCTGATAAACCATTCTGACAGCAACGGGAAAAACCGCGTCGCCGCTGAATCCGCCCATTTTGTTTGCAATAACGGGCTGTCTTCGCTTAATATCTATACGCATGCCAAGCAATGTGTTAATGAGACAAATACCATCAGCACCTGCCTCCTCGCACGCTTTTGCGATTGAAACAATATCGGTTACATTCGGGCTTAATTTAATAAACACCGGCTTCGTCGTGACTGCCTTAACGGCTCTTGTAACCTCAGCAGCACATTGCGGGTCTGTGCCGAAGCTCATGCCTCCGCCGTGAACATTCGGGCAGGAAACATTAACCTCTAAAATGCCGACCTGTTCCTCTTTATCAAGCAGACTGCATGTATATGCATAATCTCCAACACTGAACCCCGACACATTGGCAATAACCTTTTTATGAAAATATTTTTTCAACTCCGGCAACTCGTGTTCAATAACATGATGAACGCCCGGATTTTGCAAACCGACTGCGTTTATCATTCCGTTCTTACACTCTGCTATACGCGGTGTCGGATTGCCGAAGCGCGCGTCCTTTGTTGTGCCCTTGAATGAAAATGAGCCGAGAATATTAATATCGTAAAAATCTTTGAACTCGTTGCCGAAACCGAATGTGCCCGATGCCGGAACGATAGGATTATCCATTTGCATACCGGCAAGATTAACCGATAAATCTACCATATAATCTCCTCCTTTTCAAGCACGGGTCCATCCTTACAAATTCGCTTGTTGCCGTATTTTGTTTTACAACTGCAACCCATACATGCGCCAAAGCCGCAACCCATTCTTTCTTCAAAGCTGAACTGACCGTCCTTGTCGACAGCGTTATAAATTGCCTTGAACATAGGCAACGGACCACAAGTGTAAAAATAGTCAAAATCAATACCAGCAAGCGCATCGGTTACAAAGCCCTTGATACCGTATGAGCCGTCTGCTGTTGTAACAAAGACATCACAGCCGAGAGCCTTAAATTCCTGTTCATAAAACACCTCATCGGCAGTATTAAAACCTAAAATCACAGTAGGGACCTGTCCGTTTGCAATAAGCGTTTTTGCAAGGTTATACATCGGCGGAACACCGACACCGCCGCCTATCAAAAGCGGCTTTGTCGATTTTGAAATATCGTAGCCGTTACCGAGTCCTGTAAGAACATCAAGCACCGTGCCGATTTTGAGTGCCGACATTTGCTCTGTGCCCTCACCTACAACCTTATATATAATCGTAATGCAATCTCCATCATAATCGCAAACCGAAATCGGGCGGCGCAGGTATTTGCCGTCAAGCGCAATATTTATAAACTGACCCGGAGTGGTTATATATTCCGTATCGCCCTCAAGCACCATTTTGTAAACATCCTTGGTGAGCGGCTCATTAGATAAGATTTTATATTTATTTTGTTTATACATAGAATAATCCTTAAATCAGCTTTTATTACTCTGCATCAATTGTTGAAACGCCCAAGGTGATTTCCTCGAGAACATCAAGCAGAACTTTAACAGTATCGAGCGATGTAAACATCGTGACATTATTATCAACAGCCGCGCGGCGAATTTCGCTGCCGTCCGAATGTGAGTCACCTGCGTTAATATCAATTGTATTGATAACATATGCGATATGGCCCTGACGGAGAGCTTTCAAAATCTCATCGCTGTCATCAGCTGTTAATTTTTGTCTCACGCGGGTTCTTATGCCGTGTTCCTTAAGATATTTTGCCGTGCCCTCGGTTGCCTCGATATTAAATCCGAGATCATAAAAGCGTTTGATAAGCGGCAATGCCGTCGGCTTATCCTGGTCAGCGATTGTTACAAGAACTGTGCCGTAGTTTGAAACATGCATGCCCGACGCCTGAATTGCCTTGTAAAGTGCTCTTGTAAGGCTCTTATCGTAACCGATTGCCTCCCCTGTTGATTTCATTTCGGGTGAAAGGTATGTGTCCATGCCCTTAAGCTTGCTGAATGAGAATGCCGGCGCCTTAACATACCAGCGTTTTTTCTCTTTCGGATAAACCTCGGTGTATCCCTGCTCTTTTAATGAGTGACCTAAAATAACCTGTGTAGCAATGTGAGCCATAGGAACAGAGGTAGCCTTTGAAAGGAACGGAACCGTTCTTGACGAACGAGGGTTGACCTCAATTACATAAACATCGTCCTTTTCATCAGCGATAAACTGAATGTTATAAAGTCCGATAATACCGATTGCTTTGCCGAGTTTAACCGTATAATCAAGTATTTTGTCCTTAACAGCCTGTGAAACCGAGAATGTAGGATAAATTGAAATACTGTCGCCCGAATGGACACCTGTTCTCTCAACATGCTCCATAATACCGGGAACGAAGACATCTTTGCCGTCGCATATAGCATCAACCTCAAGCTCGCGTCCCATAATGTATTTATCAACAAGAACTGGTTGCTCTGTGTTGATTTCAACGGCCGTTTGCAGATAGTGGCGAAGAGACTCCTCGTTAGCGACAATTTGCATCGCTCTGCCGCCGAGAACGAACGACGGACGAACAAGAACCGGATAGCCGATGCTTTCGGCAACCTTAACGCCCTCTTCAATATCGGTTACGGCAAGTCCTTTTGGTTGCGGAATACCGAGAGCGTTCATTACCTTTTCAAAAGAATCTCTGTTTTCTGCTCTATCGATAGCCTTAACATCAGTACCGATAATCGGAACGCCGAGAGCATCAAGCGGAGGCGCAAGGTTTATTGCGGTTTGACCGCCGAGCGACACAACTATGCCGAGCGGATTTTCAAGACAAACAATATTCATTACATCCTCAACAGTGAGCGGCTCAAAATAAAGCTTGTCGGAGGTTGTATAGTCAGTTGAAACTGTTTCGGGGTTGTTATTTATAATAATTGCCTCATATCCTGCAGCTCTGATTGACCAAATAGCATGAACAGTTGAATAGTCAAACTCAACACCCTGACCGATTCTGATAGGACCCGAGCCGAGAACGATAATCTTTTTCTTATCGCTGACTATCGACTCGTTTTCCTCTTCGTAGGTTGAAATAGAATAAGGAACATATGAATCGAACTCAGACGCGCACGTATCAATCATTTTATAAACCGGGAAAATATTGTTTTCCTTTCTTAATTTGAATATATCCGCCTCGGTCATTCGCCAGCACATACCGATGAATTTGTCAGAAACGCCCATTTTTTTGGCATCCTTGAGGACGGTTAAATCGCCCGTATTTGCAACGATTGTTGATTCAAAATCGACAATATTCTTAAATTTTTCAAGGAAGAACATATCAATTTTAGTTGCATTATAAATCAGGTTGAGGTCTGCACCGAGCCTGATGAGCTGTGCAATTGCAAACAATCTGTCATCGGTGCCGTTCTTAATGTATTCAAGCAATTCTTCTTGAGTATATGAGTCAAATTTTTTATCATATAGGTGACAAACGCCGATTTCAAGCGAGCGAACAGCTTTAAGGAGCGATTCCTCAACAGTTCTGCCGATAGCCATAACCTCTCCTGTTGCTTTCATTTGAGTGTTGAGAGTATTGTTGGCATCTGCGAATTTATCAAACGGGAAGCGGGCAATCTTTGATACGACATAGTCGAGAGTCGGCTCAAACGAAGCAGGAGTGTTTGCGATTTGGATTTCGTCAAGATGCATTCCTACTGCGATTTTTGCCGAAACCCTTGCAATCGGATAACCCGAAGCCTTTGATGCAAGCGCTGATGAACGCGATACTCTCGGGTTAACCTCGATAAGGTAATATTGGAATGAAAGCGGATCAAGTGCAAACTGAACATTGCAACCGCCCTCAATTTTAAGCTCACGGATAATTTTGAGAGCAGAATCACGGAGCATTTGATATTCTTTATTGGTAAGCGTTTGTGACGGACAAACAACAACCGAGTCGCCGGTATGAACGCCGACCGGGTCGATATTTTCCATATTACAAATAGTAATTGCGGTGTCATTTGCATCGCGCATTACTTCGTATTCGATTTCTTTATATCCCTTGATTGATTTTTCGACAAGCACCTGATGCACGGGAGAAAGAGCAAGTGCATTTTTGAGCATAAGCTTACATTCTTCTTCATTATAAGCAAAGCCGCCGCCTGTACCGCCGAGTGTAAAAGCAGGGCGGAGAATGACCGGATAACCTATATCGTTGGCAGCCTTAAGACCCTCTTCGAGGGTGTTTGCGATTTCCGACGGCAATACCGGCTCGC
>OCQC01001818.1_pt1 | contig 14543 bp, 10 predicted proteins | sample 1538401 | NCBI WGS metagenome assembly OCQC01 (sample SAMN04571689, study PRJEB22368) | human gut metagenome | biome: human gut; material: stool | host: Homo sapiens | place: Luxembourg | collected 2012-08-03 | reverse complement strand
TCATCAATCGGATACAACAATCAATGCATACAAACGGATACCGCTATCAACCCGGGCAACTCGGGTGGCGCACTCTTCAATATGCAGGGACAAATCATCGGCATCAACTCATCAAAAATCGCTTCAACCGATTATGAGGGTATGGGCTTTGCTGTTCCGTCGGATACCGCAATTTCAACTGCCGAATCGCTTATTGCAAACGGTTATGTTGCAGGCAGAGCAAAGCTTGGCATTGAATATGTAGCACTTGAAAATTACAATAACGCAAGCTCGATTATGTCCGCTCTCGAATCAAAGGGCTTTAAGGACGCAAAGGGCACAATCGTTATTCAGTCCGTAAGCAGTGAATCCGACCTTAAAAACAGCGATGTTAAGCAGTATGATATGATTGTTGCCGTTAACGGAACAACAATGACCTCGGTTGATGTTTTGACAAGCACATTGTCAAAATCAAAGCCCGGCGACACAATTAAGCTCACAATCGCAAGGGCTGAAAACAACCAAATCAAAACATTTGATGTTAATTGCAAGCTTATTGAAAGTAAAAACTGACAATAAATAATAATTAAAAATCGCACAGCGTGAGCTGTGCGATTTTGTTATATTGCGAGATTTTTATATATTGTTATATATAATGTAATGTTTATTTTAAAATAAAGGAAATGTAAGCGTTTTCAATCGTCGTTGAAAATTCTATTTTCTCCAAATCCTTTGCCGTTTCGTAATCCGCACTCTGTCTGTGCGTCACAAATCGGTATGGAATTTTTTGATTGTCGAGCATTTTCAAAGCCCCTTTTACACCGCTTGGCACAGTTGCGCTGTGATACATTGTAAAAATCACGCCGTCGGCGTTTGCGAAATTATAATTTTTTGCGTCAAATCCGGGATATACTTCAATAATCAATATGTTTTTATCGCAAATGAGCAATCACCGGTGCGGAGTCGGTGCCGGCAAAACCGCGCGGAATTTATCCTCAACATCCGCACCGGTGATTGCAATTGCGTCAAAAACTCCGTCATAAACAGTCATCGGGTGCGATATTTTTTTGTTTTTGATTATTTCAACAGCCGATTTAAAATTTTTGACTCCGTTGCTATCCCTGTCCTCAAGCGGTCTGTCGGCGGCGGTAAGAACGATTTTTTCGTTTTGATATGCGTTGCCTATAAGCGCAGAGGTGTAAGACAGCGTGTCACTGCCGTGCAAAATAATCACGCCGTCATATTGTGCGATTTTTGCATTGTCAATGCAGGCAATCAACTTTTTCCAAAGTGCGGTGTTAATGTTTTCGCTCAAAACGGCAAAGGGCGAAAGCGTTGAAAATTCAACGCTCCCGTCCTTAACATAATCAAGAATTTTAAAACTGTTTTTGTCAAGCGAAATGCTGTCGGTCATAACCGAGCCGATAGTTCCGCCAAGTGCGATAACGAGTATTTTTGTCATAAAACCATCCGTTATTTAATCTTTCCGTTTTCAAACTCAATATCCAAGGTTTCGCCGCCGTGAAGTTTAATGCCTCTTGCATATCCGCTCCACTCCTTCGGAATTGCGCCGTTTTTGAGCAGTTCCGCAATGCCTGCCGTAACGCCGAAGTTGCCGTCAATCTGAAACGGTGGGTGTGCGTCAAACATGTTAGGATAGCTGCCGCCGTGTTTGCCGTGTTTGATTCTCGGCGAAATGGGGGAAAGCTGATTTTTGATTAAAGTCAGCGCATTGTCTGCGTTTTTAAGCCTTGCCCAAAGGCAAACTTTCCATCCGAGCGACCATCCCGTGCCGCCGAAGCCGCGCTTTAACAGCGATTTTTCAGCCGCCGCGTTGATTTCGTCGCTCTGCTCTATTGCCGACGGATAAATGCAGTAAAGGTGGCTCACATGTCTGTGTTCAACCTCGTTTTCGCCGTATTCCTCCGCCCATTCATTTATTCTGCCGTCACTTCCGATTGGAATAGGCGGCAACTGCGGCGTTTCAAAGCCGTATTCGCGGCATGCTGCAAAAAATTCCTGCAAAATGCCGATGTCCATTGTCGGCATATATGTAAGGTTTGCCTTTTTGCCGTTTTTGTCTATGAATGTATTTTCGGGTGAAATTGTCGGGCAGGTGACAAGCATTCCGTTGTGCTCAACAAGGAAATCGTTATAAAAATCAAGCACCTTTTTAAAATACGGCTTCATTTCCTCAAACAATTTTTCATCGTTTGTATATCTGTAATGCTCGAATACCTGACTGAGCATCCACGGCAATGTGCTTTGCCAGCAGGCGTATGATTCGGAATTTGTTTTGCCTAACGGGTCGCCGGCAGGATAGCTTGCGCCCCAAATGTCGCTGTTGTGGTGCGCGCATGAGCCTGAGCAGTTATAATAATCTTTTGCGGTCACTTCGCCGTTGTCAACAAGCTTTTTGACAAGCTCGACAAACGGCTCAAAGCATTCCGAAAGGTTGCAAATATCGGTGCACCAATAATTCATCTCGGTGTTTATGTTCAGCGTGTAGCTTGATGACCACGGTGCGCGAATGTGCGGATTGAAAATACCCTGCAATGTTGTTGCGCATGTGCCGGGGCGTGATGATGATATTGTCAAATATCTGCCGTATTGGAACAAAAGCGCAATGAGATTGTTGTCGTCTGCGCCTTTTTTGAAATCTTTAAGTCTTTTGTTTGTCGGCACATCGGCTCTCTCACTGCCGAAATCGACAGCCACTCTGTCAAACAGTGACGAAAAATCTTTTTTGTGCTCATCAATGAGCGATTCATACGATTTTATGTTTTTGAAATATGCCGTTGCACGCTCCTTTGCATTTGCCGTCGGCATTGACTTGCTGTCAACAAATCCGGTTGCAAGGGAAATAAAAAGAGTGGTTTCCGTCTGATTTTCAACGGAAATCTCACTGTCGTTGAATTTTGCCGTACCGAGCACCTTTACGGCGCCGCAAAAACTCATTGCGCCCTTGCCGTAATCAAATACGGTGCCGGTGTTGTAATACGGCGGCATACAAATTTCAGGCGCGTTGCCCTCCATATAAAGGCAGTCCTCCTCGGTGTAGGAGCGGTGATTGAGCTTGCTCGACAGTTTAACTTTAAAACTGACGGGATTTGCGCTTTTTATGTTTACAACAATCATCTGTGCCGGGTGGCTTACAAAAACCGTTTGCTTAACCTTTGAGTTTTGCGCAACCGCAATGCCTTTTGATATGTCGAGCGAGCGGCGATAGTTCTTTGCGAAGCCTGTTTTTGAATATTCAATCGTCAAATCGCCGAACGGCAGATAAGCCTCGCTCCAATGACCGTGCATATCCTCGTTTGCGATTTTGTTTGCAAGTTCGCGGTTGCCGTCAAAAATCGCTTTGCGAATTTCGTCAAGATGCTCTGAGGCATCCTTTTTGTTCAAATCTTTTGGATAGCCCGACCAAAGCGTGTCCTCGTTGAGCGCGATTCGCTCTGTTTTTAAATTGCCGAAAACCATTGCACCGAGCCTGCCGTTGCCTACCGGGAGCGCCTCCTCCCATGCAGACGCTTTCTTTTTATAGAACAAAATATTTTTCATAAATTTTACCGTTATCCTTCAAATTGCAGGGACGAAATTTCTCTGCATATAATAGCGGCGGTGCGTTTTGCACAGCCTTTACGCCCATTATATCATTAAAAGCCGACGCGGTAAACAAAAATTTTAATTACTGTTGTTTTTGCAAACGCCTTGTGCTATAATCGTTTAAAAGTTATATACGGCTACGGAATCGGGTGCGAATCCCGAGCAACCGCCATTACCGTGTTGGATGAATTTTTCGCCTATACCATTGAATAACGCTAATCAAAGCAAATTCGAGAAGGTGCGAAAATGCGCTTTTGCTTTATCCTGAGTCGGGAGACGGGCCGTATGTATGAATTTAGGCTTTTGGGCAAGCGGAAGAGCCGAAGATTTAATATTCAGCGTATTTAAGCAGGCGAAACAGTCCGACCACGCCGCAAGCGGTGCGTTTTCGGGGCGTTTTTGCCTGTCGGATTATATGATTTTTGTTGCGCCGTGATGTTGATTTTTCGCTCTGCCATGCAGGGCTTTTTTCTTGCCCGAAAATTGATTTTGGGGCTGTGCAATTTCAATTTGCCATTCTATAACAAACAGCGGAAAGGAATTTTAAAATGAAAAAAATAATTTCTGTTTTTCTTTCTGTAGTAATGCTTGTGTCGGCACTCTCCGTCGGAACAGTTGCATTTGCAGATGAAAACAAGACTCCTAAAACCGCCACTGTCGAATACAGCGTGTTTGACGGCGGAGTTTACACAATGGAGCCGAAAACAATCACCGTTTCATCCGATTTGTCGGATAAATACAAGGACGAGGTAGGCTACAACGATAAATCTGACGAGCCGACAATCCTTGATGTGCTCATTGCCGCACATATTGATATGTTCGGCGAGGAGTTCACGGACTATGCACCGCTTAAGGCAAGCGGCAGTTCAGGCATCACCTCCGCATTCGGCGAGACAACCTCTGCGCTTTCATACAGACTCAACGGTGCAACCGATAACGGCAGCGGCGTTTGGTACAATCTTGATACCGAGGTAAAATCGGGCGATTATGTTGACACTATGTTCTATCAGGACACAAGCGGATATACCGACAAATATGTTTCGCTCGGCGGCAGAGATATTAAATCAACTACCGGCGATGTAACACTTACTGCTACATATGAAGGCTTTGACGCAAACTGGGCAACAGTTATTCTTCCTGCTCAGGGTCTTAACATTTCTGTTGACGGTGTGTCTGTCGGCACAACCGACGAAAACGGTCAAATCACTCTCAAACTTTCACAGTGCAAAACATATGTTGTTACCGCAAGCGGCGAAATCAGCGGCAGCAAAATTTTTGAGCCATACACAAGAGTTACCGTTGCAACACAGCTTTATAATGCGCTCGGTGCACAACTTTCGGGCGGTGCCGATTTCCTTTTGAAATCGGTTGATTCACTCACAATCGAAAAGGCTGCCGATTTCCTTGCATATCTCAACGGCGGCGCAAATGTTGACAAGTATAAGGCAGACTATGTTGCAAGCGTTAAATCAATGCTTGATTCAAACAACGGCAAACTTGTTTCAAAAATCGGCGGCGAGGTTAAAAGTGACCTTGCGCTTTACGGCGCAGTAATCCCTGCACTTGAAAAACTCGGCTATGATGCAAAGAAATTTGAGGGCTACAACCTTGTTTCGGCATTTGAAAGCACAGATACCGACAGCATTTCTAATCCGTATTATTACAGAGTCGCAATCGAGGCGGCAAGCAGCGACTTTGCACATAAACTTATCGACAAATTTATTGCAGACGATTATACAATCGGCTCGGGTATGAAATACTGGGGCTTCAGCTGCGACAACACAGCAATGTTTCTCACTTCAATCGCAAAATATGCCGACGATTATTCAACATATGTTGATGACGCTAAGCAAATTTTGAAAACATACACAACAGATACCGGTGCTTTCTACAGCTATCAGTATAACGATGTAAACGCAAATTCAACAGCACTTTGTGCTATGGCTTATGCCGCACTTGGCGACAATGACACCGCATTTTCATACTACAAAAACCTTGTAGAGGGATTTGAGAATACAACAGGTGTGTTCACATACAACGGCAAGAGCGATGTCAGTGCAACAAAGCAATCATATCTTGCTTTGACATATTTCAAAGAGTCTGTAGGCAATGCTGCTTATGAGCACAAGGAGCATGTTGCCAAAAACAGAACAATTGCTGCCACAACATCTAAGGACGGCGCAGTTGTTGCCGATTGCAGAATCTGCGGCGAAACATTCAAAACAGTTAAGACAATCGCAAAAATCAAGGCGGTTTCACTTTCTTCATCGTCGTACACATATGACGGCTCTGCCAAAAAACCGGGTGTAACCGTAACCGACGCAAACGGTGCAAAAATCGCTTCGTCAAATTACAGCGTTGCATATTCAAACAATGTCAAGAAAGGCACCGCAACAGCAACCGTTACATTCAAAGGCAACTACAGCGGCACTGTTAAAAAGACTTTTAAAATTAACCCTGCAAAGGTTTCTAATGTCAAGCTTTCCTCAACCTCATATACATATAACGGAAAAACAAAAACTCCGGGCGTTACGGTCAAGGACAAAAAGGGCAGAAAACTCAAAAAAGGCACTGACTACACAGTTAAATATTCTTCGGGCAGAAAGAATGTCGGCAGATATGCTGTTAAGGTAACCTTTAAGGGCAATTACACAGGCTCAAAAACCGTTTATTACTACATCGTTCCGAAATCAACTTCAATCAGTAGGGTTTCGGCATTGAGAAAAGGCTTCAAGCTTTCTTGGAAAAAGCAGAAAACACAAACAACCGGCTATCAAATTCAGTATTCAACATCAAAAAAGTTTAAAAAAGCAAAGGCTGTCAATGTTTCAAAGAACAAGACAACATCAAAATACATCAAAAAGCTTTCTTCAAAGAAAAAATACTATGTTCGTGTTCGCACCTACAAAAAGGTTAAGATAAACGGCAAAACAAAAAAGGTTTACTCCTCATGGAGCAAGACCAAAACGGTTAAAACAAGATAATTGATTGAAAAATCAAAAATGCAAACGCGGTGTTTTTCACCGCGTTTTTTTATAGTATGTTGTGTGCAAATGCGCGTATAACTCTTTTTTCTCTGCAAATTTAAGAATGTTTAAGATTTTATTTGTTGCTTTTGGTTTAACAAAATAGTAAAATTATCCAAATGATGAAATTTAGAGAGGTCAAATAAAAAATGATTGGTTATACAACCTTTGCGTTTTTTGCCTTTTATTTCGGCATAACATTTGTTTTGTATCATTTGTTACCGCAAAAGGCAAAATGGTGCGTGCTCCTGTTGGGGTCATATGTATTTTATTTTATATCATGTAAGGGGCACATTTGGCAAATAATCGCCGCCACGGTGATTGTTTGGCTTATCGGAATCTGGCTGCAAAGACTCAATGACGGATTTAAGAAAAAGAAAAAAGGTTTGCCGCGTGACGAACGAAAGGCACTTAAGAAAAAGTACACATCGTATAAAAGGGGAGTGCTTGCGCTCGGAGTGCTGTCTACACTCGGTATACTGCTTGTTTGCAAATATCAGGGCTTCTTTGTCGACACGGCAAATTCGCTGTTTGGGACAAATGCGCAGTATTTAAAGGTTGTTCAGCCGCTCGGAATTTCATTTTATACGCTGTCGGCAATCAGCTATATCACAGATATTTATCACGGCAAGTTTGAGGCAGAGAAAAATCCGTTTCGTGTTTCCCTGTTCCTCTCGTTTATGCTGACGATAGTTGAGGGCCCGATTACACGGTATGACCAATTCGGCGTTCAATTTAAATCCTGCCCGAAATTTGATTATCACAACTTTATATACGGCGCGGTGCGTGTTGTTTGGGGACTTATCAAAAAAATGATAATAGCCGACAGAGCGGCAATGTTTGTAAACGCCGTTTTCGACAAGCCGAATCAGTGGAACGCGCTAACGGTTTTAGCGGCGGTTTTGCTTTACACATTGCAGCTTTACAGTGAATTTTCGGGAATTATGGATGTTATGTGCGGTCTCGGCGAAATGATGGGTCTGCATTTGCCCGAAAACTTCCGCCGTCCGTTTTTCGCAAGGTCAATCAACGAATTTTGGCAGCGCTGGCATATCACACTCGGCGGATGGCTGAGAGATTATATTTTTTATCCGATTTCGCTTTCAAAGGCGTTTATGAGCCTTTCAAAATCGGCAGGCAAAAAATTCAATCGCTATTATGCAAACTTGATTCCCACCGCCGTTGCGCTTTTCTTTGTTTGGTTTTCAAACGGTTTTTGGCACGGCTCAGGTTGGAAATATATTGTTTACGGACTTTATTACTATGTGCTGATGATGCTCGGTATGTTTTTCGAGCCGCTGTTTAGGAAAGTTTGCCCTGCGCTTAAAATTGACAGGCAGTCAAATGGTTTTCGCCGTTTTCAGATTGCGCGCACATTTTTGATTGCCAATTTCGGAATGTTTATATTCAGGGCAGACGATTTGCCGACTCTCGGAAAAATGATTTCATCAATCTTTACAAACCCGATAGTATTCAACGGCCTTTCAAAAGCACTTGGCTTAAGCTCAGGACTTGATTGGATTGATTGTGTAGTTATTGCTCTCGGCGTTGCACTTTTGATTATCGTCGGCAATATACAGGAAAAGGGCGTTGATATTCGCGAAAAAATCGCAAAGCTGCCCTATTATAAAAAATTCATTTTGTTTATGGTTATGATTTTTTCCGTAATTATTATGGGAGCATACGGAGAGGGATACGGCGTAATTGATTTGATTTACGCTAAATTTTAGATATGAAAAAGATTAATTTTAAAAATTTCAAACAAAATCGTGCGGTCAGGGTAGGGGCGTTTTTGCTTGCATTTGTATTGGTATTTTGTTCGCTGTCATCATTTGTTTTCACAACAAAAAACGGCGCACGCTACAAAAGCAAATATTATCCGCAATATGCCTTTCAGGACGAAAAAGAAAATTCGCTCCAAATATTCGGCATCGGCAACAGCAACCTTTATTCAGCGTTTGATGTGCCCGATTTGTGGCGTGATTACGGCTACACCGCAAGTATGGCGGCTGTCGGATTTCAATCGCCGTCGGTTTCGTATCAATTGCTAAAAAAGGCATACGAAACCCAAAAACCGAAAATCGTTTTGATTGAAACGGATATTCTCTATGACGAAAAGCCGATTCAAACACACGGAGTAACGCCGAAAACAACGATTTTCGATTATTTTAAAACCCAATTTATCGACGATAAGCTCCAAAGCGTTTTCCCGATTTTGAAATTTCACGATATGTGGAAACAGCCTATCGACAATAAGTACAGCATTGACACTCCCGACTCGCACGGCTTTAGATACGATTCACACCAAGGCAAATACAATGTGCCGAATTATATGGCAAAGACCGACAGAACCGAAGATGTCAGCGAAATAAATATTTATTATTTGGAAAAAATACTCACCCTTTGCAGAGAAAACGGCTCAAAACCGTTGCTTATAAGCGTTCCGAGCCTCACATCGTGGGATTATGCTCGCCATAATTCAATGACTGCCCTTGCAAAAAAGGAAAATGTTGATTATATTGATTTTAATATGCTCACGGCGCAACTTAAAATCGACCTTGCAAAATCGTTTCGCGATAACGGCACGCATATGAATTATTTGGGTGCAAAAAAGGTAACGGATTACCTTGGCACATATATTGCCGAAAACTACAACCTTGCCGATTTGCGCGGCGATAAATCATATTCTTATTGGAACGACAGCTACAATAATTTTGTTGTCCAAATGAGGCAGACGGACGAAAAACAACGCGAAAAGGCGCTTGAAAGAAAGCGTAACGGGAAGAACAAAGAGGGGCACAAAGGTGCACGCAAAGACAAAGTGTAATGTGCAATAATTAATACCGATAAAACAAAAGCGACAGAGGTTTGAATTTTGAGCCTCTGTCGCTTTTGTTAAGTTTTATTTATAATGTTTTTATGTTAACTCCGCCGAAAAGGCAACTGCTGTCAACATAAAGCGTCGGTGCATCAAACGGAAGATTTTTGTTGCTTTTATCGCTTGTTCCTCCGAAAAAGCCGTGAGATTTGATAACAACTCTTATATTTTGCGGCACGGTTATTTCAACTCCGCCGAAATTTGCCCTCGCGTCAATCAGCGTGCCGGGTTGAATATACGCCCTGCTTAAATCAATGTTTATACTGCCGAATGCAGCACTGAATTTACCGCCCAAAAACTGTTGGTCAAAAACATATTTTTGCTCTGCAAATGTTGCCGAGTATTCCTGATAATTCGGGATTACAATCGCCTCTTTAAACTGCGGCGGCTCGCTTTTGCTGTTTTTGATATTCTTTACTATTATATAAATACCGATTAAAACAACGATTGCCGGCCAAATAAGCACTCTTATCGGCTTTAAGTTAACATTGGCGTTTATCAGCAAAAATATGCCGATTGCAAGAAAAATCGCCGACGCTGTTTTGTCGCGGCTTTTGAACAAGCCAACAATGCTCGGAATGATGATAAACAATGTCCACCATCCGTCAAAAAATATCGTAAAATCAATTATGTTGCTTTTGTTCAGACCCCAAAGTATGCCGACAGCAATAATCGCAATGCCCCAAAGTATTCCCTTTGTTTTTTGGTTCATAACGAGCCTCCTTATATTTAATTGCCGTTTATATCCTTTGGTTTCAATATAATATATAAATTTTATTTTGTCAACACTATTATTGTGTTAGTGTCGCATCGCGTGGCATCAATCTTTGTCAATCGGGGTTTGTGTTTCTTTTTTTAGCTTGTTTGTCACGGATTTAAGCATAATTAAGCTCAAAACAACACAGAAGAAATCGGCTGCGGGTTGAGCCCAAATAATTCCCTCAAGTCCGACAATGCTGTTCATAATGAACAACATTGGCAGATAAATCAAGCCCTGTCTGCCTGCGGCAAGAATAAGCGATTGGATACCCTTGCCCATTCCTTGAAAAGAAAAGTTGATAACAAACATAATACCGATAACGGCGCCCGGCGCCATAAGCGCGGTCAGCATTTTTACGCCGTATTCGATAACCTGCTCGTCCTCGATAAATATTCCGATAACCTGTCGCCTGAAAACGATATAAAATAGCGTTACCGCTGCGCCGATGATTATGTTGCACATCATCGAAAAGCGGATAACCTTTTTCATCCTTTCATATCTCTTTGCGCCGAAGCAGTAACCGACAAGCGGCTGAATACCCTGACCTACACCTATTTGGAACATTACCACAAGCATATTTGCCTTCATTGCAACACCCATTGCGGCAACGGCATTATCGCCGTATTTTGCAAGGAACATATTGATGATAATATTTGAAAAACTCATCAAAAGGCTGTTGAGCGCAGCAGGCGTGCCTACACTGATTACGCCCTTTGCAATTCCGTCTTTAGCCGAAAAGCGCCTTGGATTGATTGAGAGAATTGATTTGCCCCTCATAAAATAAACGATAAAATATACCAGCGTCAGCACATTGCCTATTACCGTTGCGATTGCGGCACCCTCTGCGCCCCTGCCGAGACCAAACGGCATTTCGATTGAAAATAGTCTGTCGCCCTTGTTCAAAATGAATATGGGGTCGAGTATTACATTCGCAATCTGACCGATAACGGTGCCGATTACGGAATCCTTAGCTGCGCCTTCGCCTCTTACAAGGTTTGATGCGCAAATACCCATAACGATGAGCGGCGAGCTGATTGCAAGCCAAAACATATAATCGTTTGCATAACCGATCGTGTTGTCAGATGCGCCGATTAATCGCAAAATCGGGTTTCTGAAAATCAAAAATATAACCGATATTATTGCGCCGCCGATCATCGACGCATAAGCGCAAAATGACGAAATCGTTTTTACTTTTTCTTTTTTGCCCTCACCGAGCGAACGGCTGATATATGCGCATCCGCCGACGCCGAAAAGGTTGCCTATTGCCAAAAAAATCATAAATACGGGCATTGATACGCTGACAGCCGCAACCTGATTTGCGTCGCCCGTTTGACCTACAAAAAATGTGTCCGCAAGGTTGTAGATAATGTTTATAAGCATTCCAAAAACGCTCGGCAATGCAAGAGTCATTACCGCCTTGGGTACTTTATAATCACTGAATACAATTATGTTGTCTTTTGCTTTTACTTTTTGTGCCATACTCAATACAATAAGCCGTAAAGGCTCACAAAATCCTCCATTCCCATTTTTTCCGCTCTGACAGTCGGGCTGATGCCAAGCTCGCCGAGCGCGGATGTTATTTTGTCCTTTGATATACCCGCTGTGGACGAAAGCGAATTTACAAGCGTTTTGCGCCTTTGCGAAAATGCGCCCTTAATCATTGTGAAAAATGCTTTTTCGTTGTCAATATCAAATTTCTTTTGCTTGCGAAGCGTGATTTTGATAACCGCGCTGTCAACCTTCGGCGACGGCATAAAGCTCTCTTTGCCGACATCAAATAAAATTTCAGCCTCGCCGTAATAGTTTACGGCAACGGTGACTGCGCCTGCGTCTCGTGTGCCTATCTCTGCACAAAGCCTCTGCGCCGCCTCGCGCTGAACCATAACCTCGATTTCGTCAATCGGCAAGTTGCTTTCGAGAAGCATCATAACAATCGGCGATGTGATATAATACGGCAAATTTGCGCAAACTTTAACGCTGTCGCAGTCGGCAAATTTTTGGCTTATTATTTCAGCAAGGTTAAGCTTCATAACATCGCCTTCAATAAGCTCGAAATTATCATAATCGCCGAGTGTTTCAGCCAAAATGGGATAAAGCCTTTTGTCAAGTTCGACGGCAACAACCTTGCCTGCCGTTTTGCAAAGCTCCTTAGTCAAAACACCGATGCCCGGCCCGATTTCCAAAACACCCGTTTTGTCATCGGCATTTAGGCGGCGTGCCATTTCGGGGCATACGCTGTCGTCAATCAAAAAGTTTTGACCGAGGTCTTTGGAAAAACTGAATTTGTATTTTGCAAGCAGCATTTTTACCGTGTTTATGTCGCAAAGGTTGAATTCCATATTGCCTTGTCTCCGTGGGTGCTAAAAGATTTTTACTCGATTTTGTAGTATGATAACACATTATAATATGTATATCAATATAAATTTTATATATAGATTAAGAACTGCTTTTTGTGTATTTGTGACCTTTTTATGAAAAAACTAAAATTGTGTTGACATTTGATTTTTTGATGATATAATATCTGTTAGCTGACTAATGTTAGCCGACTAAATAACATTGAGGAACAATATAACTAAAATGGATAATCACTGTAACAAACGCTCGGCAAAGCCGACCCCCCGCGGAATGATAGGTCCGCGCATCACGGATATTTCAAGGTTGCTGCGAATGCGCTTTAACCGCGCTGCACAGGAGGAGGGCTTGTTTGCAGGCCAGCAACATATTATTATTATGCTTGAGAAAACGGGCGGGCTTACCGTCAGCCAGATTTCAAAAAAACTGTGTGTTTCAACCGCTACGGCGTCGGTCAGCATCAAAAGGCTTGAAAAGGCAGGTTTTGTCAAAAAAGTGCAGGACGAAAAAGACGCCCGAATAACAAAAATTTATTTAACCGACAAGGGCAAATGCATTCCTTGTCGAATCAAACAAAAAATGGATGCTCAAGAGAGCAATATTACCGCAGGGCTGAGCGATGCCGAAATCGGCGAACTGAGCGATATGCTCGACCGTGTTATGAGCAACTTGGAAAAGGAGGAAATGCCGAATGATTAAAAAACTTGCAAAATACATTAACGGCTTGTGGCATCTTTGCATAGTCAGCGCATTGGGCATGATTGTTGAGGCTGTATGCGAGCTTTCACTGCCCTCAATCGCAAATATGATTTATGAAAAATGCGCCGCCGTCAGCGGAGACCCGAATGCCGCTCGAGATGTCAAAAGCTATGTTATCAAGATAGGCATTTTGATGTTCATTATGGCTGTTGTCGGCCTTTGCGGCGGACTTGCAACGATGAAAGCGTCATCCGTTGTCAGTCAAAAATTTTCTTACAGATTAAGAAATGATATGTATAAAAAAATCAGTGATTTTTCGTTTAAAAATATCGACGAATTTTCAACCTCATCGCTCACTACGAGAATGACAAACGATGTCACATTGCTTCAAAACACATTGATGATGGGCTTGCGTGTTCTTGTACGCGTGCCTGCATTGCTGATTGTTTCGGCTGTGTTTGCATTTTCAATCAACGCAAAGCTTTCGTTTATTCTTGTTGTAATGCTCCCGATTATGATTGTGATTGTGGCGCTTATTTTGAAATTCGGATTTCCGATGTTCCAAAAAATGCAAAAAAAGATTGATAATGTCAACCGCGTTGTTCAGGAAAATCTTATCGGTATCCGTGTTGTAAAGGCTTTTGTCCGCGAGGACAAGGAAAAAGAAAAATTCCACAATGCCTCCGACGAGCTTGCAAAGCAAGGCGCAAAGGCGGCAGGTCTTGTTGTAACCGTTCTGCCGATTTTGATGCTTATGATGAATGTTGTCATTGTTTACATTTATTATAAAGGCTCGCTTGATGCGGCAAATCCTAATGTAAAAATGGATGTCGGTCAAATTTCTGTTCTTGCATCATATATCGTGCAGGTTTTGATGAATATTATGATGGTTTCGATGCTTATGCTCCAGCTCACAAGAGCAAAGGCGTGCGGCGACCGTGTTGTTGAAGTTCTCGACACCGAGATTGATATTAAAAATCCGGAAAATGCATTTGTTCCGGAAAATCCGCAGGGCAATGTTGAGTTTAAAGATGTTTGCTTCGGATATAACAAGGGCGACAATGTTTTGGAAAATATCAATTTCAAGGCAAACGCAGGCAATATTGTCGGTATTATCGGCTCGACTGGCTGCGGCAAATCGTCACTTGTCAATTTGATTCCGCGTCTTTACGATGTTACAGGCGGCGAGGTGCTTGTTGACGGGGTCAATGTCAAGGAGTACGATTTGACGGCGCTTCGTGAT
>OCQC01001804.1_pt1 | contig 14599 bp, 8 predicted proteins | sample 1538401 | NCBI WGS metagenome assembly OCQC01 (sample SAMN04571689, study PRJEB22368) | human gut metagenome | biome: human gut; material: stool | host: Homo sapiens | place: Luxembourg | collected 2012-08-03 | reverse complement strand
AATCAAGGGATTCAAGATGCGAGACTGGGGCTCAATATGGCCGGAACATACCTGCTTGCAATGATAATATTATTTCTCTATAAATTTAAAACAGCTTCTTAGTGGGAATAGTCTTTTAACTCTTGCCACAGGTAGGGAGGAAAAAGAACATTCGCAGTGACATTTTTATTCTCTCCCCCTGCCGTGTCCCGTAGCATTGCGGGGTGTTTTACCCAGCAAAATATAGAGGTGGTGACACTCCACTGCCTATCTGCAATGAATAGAGGGCTACTTTTAAACTCCTCCCTTGCCGTGTCCCGTAGTATTACGGGGTGTTTTGTCCTGCAAAATATAGGGGAGGTGGCCGCAAGGACGGAGGGGTTAGAAAATACCGGCAACGGTAGTGACAGAATTAAACCTTACAAGTCAAAAATCTTATGCCCCCTTTCCACCCCTCCCCATACCGCTAACGCAGCACAGAGGAAAAGAGTAAAAACCAGACAGTGAAAGGGCTATCAAAAATTTACGAATATTCTATAAATAGAATATAATAACTATTTTCTGTAAAAATATATAGAATATTGAGAAAAAAGCGATACATTTGCGACGGAAAGAAAGGGGTTAATATGTTAAAATATAATAAACTATCGATTTAATACACTTTATGAAATTTACAAAATTTGCTACAAGTAGCTTGATTTCCGGGTTACTGTTAGGTCTTTTCTCGTGTATCGATAACGATTATGACTTAAACAAAGACATCAATTTGGAAATCAGTGTAGGAGGTAATCTGAGTTTGCCCATCGGCAAAACCGACACGATACGGCTCAGCCGTATGATTGAAGAAGGGGACGTTCTCCATGTCATCGACGGAAAATACGTAATTAACAAAGCGGATAATATTTCCGAAAATATCGACGCTATCGATCCCGTCGTGATAGACGACTTCGCTCCCGACTTTAAGCCTTATACAAGACGTTTCGAAACCCAGACCGGTGAAATACCCGATATACCCGGATTGGAAGTCCCGGATATAGAAGTGGAATTCGAAGCAGATATACACACGACAGAGAACTTCAACATCAACACCGAAATACCGACAGAGGTAAAAGCGGTAAAAAGTATAAAAGTCACCGATAATAACGGACAAACACTTCACACGACACTCGACATTACAATATCGGGAATGCCCGTTTTCTTACCTCGACTTTACTTAGTAGGTGTCGAATTGAAATTTCCTCAGGTACTCGATTTCGACATAGAAGCTAGTAACGAAATCGTTCGCGACGGATCTTCCATTTTCATCTCCAAGACAGTCGAACTAAGTCAAGGTAGCGGTAAAATATCCATTCCCATTACCGTCTATGGATTCTCAAATCCCATAGTAGAAAACGGGACTTTGATTCTGACCGACGAAATTGCAATCAATGGAAAAATTTATGCCGACAAACAAACCGTAGGAGCCGACGATCTCGAAAACACGACAATCAATATCCAACCCAATCTCACTTTGCCGACTCCGCAAATACGGGTGGATAAAGTCGCAGGAACCATAGTGCCCAATGTAGACATAAATACATCGGTATCCCTATCCGACCTACCCGATTTCCTCAAAGAAGGAACAGCATTGGAAGTAAAAGATCTTTCTCTCGGCCTCTCTGTACAGAACCCCATCGAAGCGCCTATATCCACGAAATTCCGAATTTCACCGTTGAACGAAAACGGAGACGTGGTAAATGACAACGTGGTGAGTCTGGCATTAAAAATAGCCGGAGGACAAAAAAGCGACTTCACGATCACCAAGAACTCTCCCGAAATTACATCGGGCTCCCTCACGGCCCTGCTCCACACGATTCCCGACAAGATCGACATAGAAGTAACCGAAGTAGAAGTGGAAAGTGAAAACGACGACCAAGCCATCTCATTAGGGAAAAACGATTACAACATAAACATCGATTACAACATAAACGTTCCGTTAGAATTTGAAAACCTTCGAATTTTCTATAACGACACGATAGAAGACCTCAGCAGCGACTTGGCCGATATCACCGATAAAGTCAAACACCTCGAAATCTCTGCCGTTGTCGACAACGCCATTCCCGTGGATCTCACGCTTTCTGTCGAACCTCGCAACGAAGCCGGGGAAATTATATCAGGCATTACGTTACCCGAATCCGTAAAAATCGAAGCGGCTCCGAATGGAAACGGCACGATACAATCCACAGCCGTAAAAATCACCATCAAAGAAGAGCGAGATAAAGCCCTTCAAGAACTCGACAAACTATCGATAAAAATCGAAGGAGTCAACAGTGATGGCAATAACGATGTCACCCTCCGCCCCGACCAATTCATCGTTGTGCGCATGTCGGCGAAACTTCCCGATGGAGCACAAATGGATTTAGACGATTTGTAATAGATTAAAACCAGAAAGCAATGAAACACAATATAAAATACATACTGAGCGTATGCATAGGCATCGCTTTGACAATGGGATTGTCGGCTCAAACGCTCAACTCTTCCTATTTCATGGAAAAGATGACGAAACGCAACCAGCTTAATCCAGCCCTGAAAACGCCCAACGGATACGTCAGTTTTCCTGCACTCGGCAATTTCTATTTAGGAGTGAACTCCAATTTAGGACTTGGGACATTCCTCTATCCGAGAGGCAACGAATTGGTCACATTCCTCCACCCCAGTGTCCCCGCCGACGACTTTCTCGGCAAACTCACTCCCAACAATACCGTCGAACTCGATTTGGGATTAGACATCATCTCTTTTGGATTCTGGGCATGGGGTGGACAAAACACGTTCAACCTCGCCCTCAAAAGTTATTCGGGAGCATATATGCCCAAAGAAATATTCCAATTTCTCAAAACCGGACAAAAAGAAACCGGGATTACCCGTTACGACATGAGTAACATCACGGTTTCGACCGACAATTACGTGGAACTCGCATTAGGACACGCTCGGGACATTAACGACAAATTGGGAGTTGGAGCCAAAGTAAAAGTGCTGGTAGGTGCGGCACATGCCGAAGCAAGGATAGATCGCATGGATATATCCATGTCCCAAGACGAATGGTTCATCAAACAAGCCGGACATATACAAGCCTCTTCCCTCCTGAAATTAGAGACCGATCCCGAGACCGGAGAAATCACCGACTACGACACCGGAGATTTCGGTGTGGCAGGCTTCGGACTGGGATTCGATTTAGGGGCGACTTACGAGCTGATCGATAACCTCACCTTATCTGCGGCCCTTACCGACATCGGATTCATGCAATGGAACAACCTCACTCGTGGAGAAACCGATCCCACCAAAGAATTCCGATACACAGGATTCGACAATATCGGAGCCGAAGACGACGAAGAAGGAAACAACCCGTTCGACGATAAAGCCGACGAGTTAGGAGACGATTTGGAAGCGCTGGCAAAATTCTATAAATCCGATAGCCAATCCGTTACCAATTCGTTACGCACGACCATGCGCATTGGCGCAGAATATAGCATTCTGAACAATCACATCTCTTTCGGACTACTTTCCACGACTCGCTTCGGCGGACATCGCACCTATGCCGAAGGTATGGCCGCCGTGAACTTCCGCCCGTTATCGGCGCTCCACATCACCCTCAACGGCTCCGTTTCCAATATGGGTAGCTCCGTGGGAGCCATTCTCAACGTATGCGCACCGGGCTTCAACCTGTTTTTCGGCACAGACTATTTTGCCACCAAATATTCCAAACAGTTCATTCCCATCAATCATGCCCGAGCCAATTTCTGCTTCGGCATAAATTTCACATTCGGGAAAAAACACGAAATATAAAAACGTAAAACACAACAAGACAACCGCTCATGCGGAGCAGCGAAGCGAGATCGTCCATAAAACTTTTAGGGCGGCCTCGCTTTTTTCATAACACCGCAACAGCCCCACCACCTCGACACAATAAGAAATCAGTAAGAATTATCTTTACTTCCAATCCCTCAATAACGAAAACAGAATGAGACCTCCCCCTCTCCCACAGCTCATCACAAATGAGATAAGGAGGGGAGAGAATTGAAAGTGGTACTTCTCATTTCGGCATAAAGATAGATTTTCACTTCTCCCCCTGCCGTGTCCTATCATCACGAGGTGTTGCACTAAAATCGAAACAAGGCGCAAAAAGCAAAGACAATTCAATAGAAAGGCATTAATCTCCTCCTCTGCGCACGTATGTGCGATAGGGGAGGTGGCACGAAGTGACGGAGGGATTAAAAAACAGAAGAATGATAGTGTCAAAAGATTTCTACACTCCTCCTCTGCCGTACCCCGCAGCATTACGGGGTGTCGTAAAGCGATATAAGAGTATCCCTTTCGAAATCATGCAAAAAAATGCCGCCCGATATACGTTCATATCGAGCGGCATTCTATATCAAATAGATCGAATTTTATTTCAAAGCGTCGGCAAGAGCAGCATTAGTTTTATGAACGGCAGCAGCACTCTTGGCAAATGCCTCTTTCTCGGCAGCGTTCAATTTCAACTCAACCACTTTTTCAATACCGTTTTTACCCAATACACAAGGTACGCCTATGCAGAGGTCTTTCTCCCCGTACTCGCCTTCCAGCAAAGCGCTGCAAGGAACCATACGTTTCTGGTCGCCCAATACGGCCTCTACCACCGAAGCGGCAGCAGCACCCGGAGCATACCATGCCGACGTTCCCAGCAATCCGGTCAATGTAGCGCCACCCACCATCGTGTCGGCAGCGACTTTTTGCAAAGCCTCTTCGCTCAGGAATTCGGTAACGGGAATACCCTTGTAAGTAGCGAAACGAGTAACAGGAATCATAGTCGTGTCGCCGTGACCACCGATTACGAAACCTTCTACTTCCGACAGATTGGCATTCAACGCTTGGCTCAGATAATATTTGAAACGAGAGCTGTCCAAAGCGCCACCCATACCGATAATGCGGTTTTTGGGAAGACCCGATACTTTATGAATCAAATAAGTCATCGTATCCATCGGGTTACTTACACACAAGATAACAGCATTGGGAGAATATTTCAAAACATTCTCTACGACCGACTTCACAATGCCGGCATTCACTCCGATCAACTCCTCGCGAGTCATACCCGGTTTACGGGGAATACCCGAGGTGATAACAACCATATCCGAATTGGCGGTAGCCTCATAGTTGTTGGTCACACCTTTGATACGCGATGCGAAACCTGCCGTTACAGCAGCCTGCATCATATCCATAGCCTTGCCTTCCGATACACCTTCTTTAATATCGAGCAAAACGACTTCGTCTGCAATTTCTCTGAATGCTAACACGTTTGCACAAGTAGCGCCAACGTTTCCAGCTCCGATAACCGATACTTTTGACATAATTGTTTGATTTTAAAATTAATATATGATAATACCTTTCTTGTTCTCTATGTTTCGCAAATTTACAACTATTTCCATATTATGGAAAAATTTCCTCAATTAAAATTGTATAAACTTTGCATATTCTTTTAAGCAAAATTTAAAAACAGCTATACATCTAATAGCCAACAAATTAACAAATCCACATAGATTATTCTTGCAAATCGCCCTTACCTTCGCGCAATACCACAGGCTCGTCTCCCGTACAATCGACCGTAGTCGACGGTATCGTACCGCCCTCGCCTCCGTCGATAATCAAATCGGCGACCGACTCATAACGTTCAGCTATCAACTCCGGGTCCGTCCCATATTCAGGCTCCTCATCGTCGACAGACAATAACGGATTGCCCAACGCCTCGACCAACGCCAACGTAATGGCATGGTCGGGAATACGCACTCCCACCGTCTTGCGGTTTTTATAAATCTTAGGCAGAGACGAGCTCGTAGGCAATATAAAAGTGAAAGCCCCCGGCAAATTACGTTTCAACAGCTTGAAATACAAATTATTCAGTTTGGCATATTCACTCACCCAACTCAATTTCCGACAAATAATCGACAGATTGACTTTTTGAGGATTGATTCCTTTAATCCGGCAAATCCGCTCCACGGCTCGCACGTTCAAAGCATCGCAACCCAACGCATAAATCGTATCGGTAGGATAAATCACAATACCCCCTTCGCGCAACACCTCCACCGCCTTTCCTATCTCCGTGGCGCTGGGATTCTCCTCGTATATTTTCAATCGCCTCATCACACAAGTTTAAGTGTCGCTAAGATAACGAACTTTTCATATTTCAACAATATTTAAAGGAGAATATAATAAAACAAAAAAAAGAACATGATGAGAAATCATTGCCCCCTTTTGCACATGCAAAGAGACATTAGTTGGTTATTATTAAGCATATTCCCCCTCTCCCAGCCGTGTCCCGCAGCATTACGGGAGTGTTGCACATAAAATCGAAGCAAGGGCAAAAAGCAAAGACTATTCAATAGAGAAGCATTAACCTCCTCCTCTGCGCACGTATGTGCGATAGGGGAGGTGGCACGAAGTGACGGAGGGGTTAAAAAACAGAAAAATGATAGTGTTAAAAGATTTTTGCACTCCTCCCCTACCGTATCCCGTAGCCTTACGGGGTATTCCTCCCTCCTCCTCTGCGCACGTATGTGCGATAGGGGAGGTGCCCGAAGGGCGGAGGGGTTAAAAAAGGCAGCAACAAACCGAGTATCAACTTTCCCTACCGTGTCCCGCAGCATGACGGGGAGTCGCGGAGTAATAGGAGAGAAACCTCAGAAACAGCAGTTTCCGAGGAGAGGGAGTTAAAAAAAACAGGAAAAAAGGGATTCCGTCTTTATCGGGCATGAAGCCCGATTCATCACTGCACCAACCGAAGCGTATAATTCAATCCGCTCTGCGGCTTCTCAAATTTATCGTTCAACAAAGTAAGACTTGTACCCTCTTTTGACAAAAGAAAATTAAAAACAGTGCCATCGTCGGCAACCAGTTGCCACACCACGGCATCCTTGTCATCGGCCGAACCGCGTTGAGTGAACCGCCTACCGGTATAAGTCACGGTCTCGTCCTTCCCGTTTTCAGCCTCCAAATAAGTCATTGCAAGCACGAATGTCCCGTCCCCACTATACTCGCGATTACGCACCGTCAGAGTGTAACGTATACCCGAAGTATCGGCTGCCGGCAGTACCCCCTCATAAGTCCGCTCCTGCCAATCGCCCAACGACGAGTCGGCAGCTGCGCTATCTTCCCGATATATGACCTCACCCCGCTGTTCGATCGTCCACAAACCATTTATGAAACGCACATTCTTCGTATCGTCGTCCTCCACATTCCAAGCAAAACCGCCCGAAGGCAACGTTCGCCGCTCCAAAATCTCATTCGGTTGCCCGTCGGAGAAAAACAATTCCACTTGGGACGAATCGGGAGAAAAAACGATATAGGCCGAACGGTTATCCCCTCGAACCGACTCCGTGCGGATACCCTTCTCGAACACCCGTATACAATCCTGCGACACCTCACTCCACACATATCCGGCAGAGCCTATGCAACCATGCCCGTCCCGGTCGCCACCGAGTAACGCCCTTTGCGGATAAGACACCATTTTCAAAGCCCCCATTCCCTTTTCATACCTTCCCCGGTAAGTAATCTCGGCCGTATCGCCCAGCAGCAATCCGTCGACCCCGCTTTTATCGGTATCGACCGTACTGAACGACAACGTGTCATTGTCGTCGGTGACGATAGTAACCGTATTCATGGTAGCATCGCATACAATTCCCCGAGCTTCACTGTAATTCGACTTGGACGAACAACCGCACAATAACCCCACGATTGCAAAAGACAATAATAATGTTCTCATATCTTCAAAATTTAATTTTCTTTATTCGATTTCCTACCTCAAAACCCGACAAGAGAAAAATAGAAACAAGACAAACCCCATATTCCCATTCCTCACATCGAGTCATATCCTATATTCGAAAAACCAAATATACACAAATATCTTCCATTCCATACAAACCGGGACATTAAAATCCCCATCTATCCAAAAGGAACAGCTCCCTGCCCGTTTTAGTTTAATAGATGTTCAAGCTCCCACCACCCCAAAAGATATATATTGAAGAGTTAAGATATTCGTTAAAAGTATTTCCCCTCCTCCTCTGCCGTGTCCCGTAGCCTTACGGGGTGTTTTGCTATGCAAAATATAAGGGAGGTGGCACGAAGTGACGGAGGGGTTAAGATATTAGTTAATTGATTTCAAGAAGCAATATTGAATACCTTTAATCTTTCTTCCCTATGTTGCGAAGCAATATAAGAAAACTACCGAAGAAACAAAGGGGAGAGTATATAAAAGAAGAAGCCCCACTAATTATCGACTGATTCATTTTACACCGCCGTAATAAACTTCCGTTCCGTCTGCAAAAAAGCCGTTGCAAGTTTTTTGCAACGGCTTTTTAGCGGAGTAAGGGGGATTCGAACCCCCGATACGCTTTTGACGTATACACGCTTTCCAGGCGTGCCTCTTCAACCACTCGAGCATCACTCCCTCGGGTCGATCCCGTAAAAACGGTGGCAAATATAATACATTTTTCGGGTTCGACGAAAGTTTTTACAAAAATAGTATCTCATTTTTACGACAGCCGCCCGAATTACCCCTTGATAATATTTACAGAAAGTACCTTATCGTCCACATGAACATACAATGTGTACACCCCCGGCATTAACCCCGACATAGGAACCAGCACAGAATACTCTCCCTCATCTTCTTCACGACTCGGTGTCCGTCTCAGACAAATTCCCGCACTACTGTGCAAAGTGAACCACACCGAAGCCGAACGAGTAAGTTTATATTTTATCGTCAAGTCACTCTCCACCGGATTGGGCAGATATTCCGCCTCGGTAAAAACATTCTCGATCGGTAGGATCTCCTCCTCAATCGATTCATCGTCGGCACTACGGTCACTCTCCCCACTCAGATAATCGGGTGGATAGTAAAACGATACAGCCGAGAGTATCGTATCGACCTGTGTACCATGCAGCGTGGAAGTCTCGCTCTCGAACACCGGATAACGATTCTGCGGCACATACCAAGCATACGTATCCACACTCACCGACAAGCTGTCTTTGCATATCCTCACATATCGGCGGGCGGTATGTACCCGCAGGGCGTTTCCGAAAGTCTCTCCCGGTAACCTCAATTCACCTTCGGCATCGGCTGTGACAGTCGTCGTTCCCCCGACGAAAAGAGGAATACGCTGACCATACCGTCCTGCTCCTTCGAAACGACTCGTCAGAGAATCGCCATAAGCGAAAGGATAACGCAACAAAAGTTCGGGACGAGCATAATCGATATAGAAAGTCGCATTCTCATGTCCCACACACCACAGGCTATCGCTTCCTTGCCGGTAATAATAACGGTTACGCCCCTCGCGACCACAAAGAATATCCATATGGGAACTGTCCGGAATAAAATATTCCACGGGAAGTTCCTCCGAAAGGATTTGCATTCCTCGGAAGTCCCACCGGCATTTCGTTCCGGCCCTGCCCGGTTCTTGGTACTCGACCAGCATTTTGACGAATGCCTCCCCGGCTTCCAGCCGGTTGCTGTCGGCAGTCAATTCTATTGCCGACAAAACTTGTACAGCTGCAATACCAGCTGTAAATAATAAAACACGTATATTCATAACATTTCTCTTTATCCGTTTCATCGTTCTATTCATTCCGATAATGGTACTTATACAATGTCGTAGTTTTCTCTCCCTCTTTCACACGCACCAATCGCCCCGCATCATCATACTCATAATAAGTCGTATGCCCCCGAGGATCGGTCGAAGAGGTAATTCCCACCAGCGGCTCATACGTATAAACGGTTACTTGTGCCGACGGCAGTTCCGTACGCAATCGGGCCAGCAACATTTCGTCTGGAATTTCAGCCGCAGCGAAAGCCTCGGCATCCCCTATGATGCTCTCTACTTGCTCCCAAGAGGCATTCTTGATTTCCGCCACCGGGTATTGATAACTATATCCCCACAAGTAAATGGTAGTTAAATCATCGCTCGTTATACACAATGGATTTCCATGAGAATCGTATCTACTGTATTTCGACTTCAAATAAAATGGATTGCTCTCAAACGATATCATAAACTCACTCGGTTTAAACACTTTCGGATAAAATTGCTTATAACTTAACTTTTGAGTGGACAACAATACATTCTCGAATTTTTTCTTGTATTCCTGCCGTTCTATGATAGGAGAGACTATGTTATTTTTTATCATTCCCTTATATGGGTCTTCATTTTTATAAGCATCGGAAAAGACATATTCATTCTTTATCTCCAACATTTCACCATCACTGGTCGTTTGAACAATACTAATCGGCTTTAAATAAATAGAATCATACGCATAACTTTCATTCTTTACAAAATTACCGTTATCTGTCCACAACGAGTCTATCGTTTCCGATAAAACGGGAGTAGAGGTATCTATCAAATATCGATCTTGAAGGAAAAACGGAAAACTCCTCGAATGTTCAAAATGTCCATAAATAAGATCCAAACGCTCGAATAAATCAGGAGTCAGAATTAAATCGTCTAAATCGGTTGTACTTAAAGAACCTATACGGACAAAAGACGGTGGATAAAACGTTGTTTTTGTTACGCTTAAATTTCTCAATTTGATGCGACTTAATAATTCATATTCATTTCTTATTATCCTTTCTGACACCCAATTTCCTATTTCGTCCTGTCTTTGAACCAACGTCTCTATCAAATTCCCCGATTTCCATCTTCTCCATGTATGCAACCGGGGAAAAGTCAAATCATTATTAGGCCGAGACCTAGTATACAAGTTTCGGTGTTCTTCAAATCGATATACACTCCTACCGATATTTTGTTCGTTCGTACCGATATATTCTATAACCTCGGGATATCTGATTTGGTTTCCTGTTCCCAAAGTTAAAGCTCCGTTCATATCAGATGAATAGAATCTCTTTCTAAATGAAAATTCGTGATAGCGAATAAACCCTTGATTTTCTGTCCTCATTTGAAAAAGAATGCCGTCTGCCTCATGAATATAATTTTCTGCACTATCGGGCATCAATTCCAATACACCCGGAGAATATTCATAACTTCTGCTAGTTTTATTTCCTTTTCCATCATCGTTGATAATTCGATGAATCCGTAATCCTCCTCCCGGTTTATTATCTTCCCCATAACGATTCAACTGATATTCAAACTCCGAAAAACCACCGGTAGGATAAATTATTTTTTCTAAAATATATGCTTGGGCAAAATATTCAGAAGGAGTTCTATCGCAGGACCCGATGGCATAATTATATAACAGACCTTTTTCCAACACACCCCATGCTCCATTTTTTACTTGGTTCCGTTTAAATGTCAAATAAAAATTAGGAATCAAAGACGTATTGTCGTTACAACCATTATAATATCCCCAATAATCCAATGCATTGGTATGTTCCACTTGGGGAAATCGTACATCATTATATTCAAACAAATATCGAGAATCGCACACTCGTCGAGAATCTAAAAACTCAACAGAATTTAATGCATTCCACCGCCCCGATTCGTCAAAAGCGGTTGTGTTGAAACGAACACTTCTTAATAACTCGTTTCTATTATCGAAAATATCTATACTCGAAACTCGCTCGCCCCCATCTATCGAATTAAATACAATTTTCCCCAATGGAAAAATAATCTCCGATATTGTTTTTATATTATACAATAACTCTCTATATCCGTTATATACCAAACATTCTATACTAGACCCAGTATAACTATCTCCAAAATAAGTATGCGTTCCCTGCACATCTTCTATAATCTCATCTCCCTGACGACCATCTTTTATTTCCACAAAATGATTGGGAACCCAAATTTTATACGTAAAACTCCCATTTCGCGATGCATCTCTGTATTTAAAAACAATACTATCTTTTCCGTGGCTCGGCTTTATTCCGGTCAAAAGCCAACTCGACTCGAAATTGCTACCCGTATATTCCACAGCCTTCGATTGCCCGTCTAAGGATTTACCAAATCTATATTGAACTCCTTTATCGTCATAAATATCGATCTTTTGAATAAGATGACCGGCCCACTCGGGTTCTATTTTTAACGAATTATGCGGGAATTTAATTACTTCGTCAAATCTACCCACAACAAATTTCCCGACGTTATCATTAAACCGATAGGAAAAAATATCATATTCCGAGTCAAGTACCGTATTCACCAACTGCCCGCAAGCCAATCGTTGTAATATTTTGAAATCCTCTTCATCTGTTTCTGTAAGATAGCCCGCCTCCAAAGAATCTACGTTAAACATAGGAACCCGCTTGTCTGGTTTCCCCATAATTGTTCGTGACACCAATCCTCCCACATCTATAATCCACCCCGTAGCGACATTCGACAACTGAGTTTCATAAAATTTCACACCTGCATGATGGTATCGCAATGTTATCGGCATCTCTATTCCCTCCATCTTTACAGTATACAATGGTATGGATATATCAGCAATTCCTGTATTATAATTAACCTGATAATCTCCATAAATATGAAATGCGGCAGCCCTCGGAGATGGAGGAATAATGGGTCTATCCTCCGGCAAACTTTGTTGATTTTGGCCGATTATACAAAAAAATGGGAATACGACTAGCACAATTATAATCCTAATATTTTTCATATTCAATTATACTAAATTGTGATTATACACTTCTACATGTTATCCTTTAATATCAGGCTTCCGCAAAGACGCTTCGCCCTCGGTGATCGATCCTTGTTCCTCTATTATTCGCTTTCGCAGTTTTCCTTTTTAGTCCTGTAATAACACGACATTTCTCTTTTCCTATAATCATCTTCTTGCTTTGAAACTGGTTTTCATCTGATTTTTTAATTGTAAGGGGTGTCTAATTTTACTGTTCAGATAGTTTTCTAATATTGTATGCCCATATTTAAATCAATAGATATAGTTTTATTGGTCATAAATGAACGAAATTTACCAAAACGTCCGTTGTCGTCCTTTATTACAAAATAAGACAATCATCCGAATGTAAAATCCATACCGTTTGAACTTTCAGTAATATAATCTATACTATATTTGACAAGTCAAAAGGAAGCAATCTTTTTATTTTTTCCATTTTTCAAAATAAAATAACATATCGGTATTGTAACAAACTCAGAAAATAAAGCAGGCAAATTAATAAATTCTAATGCCATTATATCAATATCTATATTCCAAGATTGCCAAATAATAAGTGACAATAATACCGAAATACAGAACTGAACTAACAACGATAAAGCGATTTTATATTTGCGATTTTCCACTTTTCGTAAAACAAAAAACAATACGATACAGCTAACTATATATATTATAGAGCCCAAAAAAAGTTGGAGCGATATCAACTCCCAAATTGAAATATATTGTTCGTCCATATTATTTATTATTGTTCCCATTCTATTTTTTCTGTCTTTGGATCATAATTAATAGGCTTGAAATTATCTTGATACTCCTTTACCATACTATTAGGTCTGGGATCAATGATTGTTGGTGATTGCTTCTTAACGTTAGGGTCTTGCTTAACAACGTCCCCTGCAAAAGTTCCACAATTATTACCTGTTATTGAGTATTCTTTTCTATCAGGATTGTCGTTTTCTGCTTTTTTTGACTGTGCATAATCATTCATCTCTTTAAATTTATCACTTTCAATATAAGCACCTTCAATTCGTCCTCCTTGTCCTACTTTTGATATTTCGCTCATTACTTTATTCATAGACTCAACAGTAGGTTTACCTGTTTCTTTATCAATAACTACATTTGATATTGTTTTCTGCCTGACTTCTCCTATTCCAGCTTTATCATATCTCCCATATTCATAATATTTAGTTAGTCCTGTTTTATTGTCAATTAACAAGACTCCCGCATGTCCTAAATTTGACCATTGTTTTCCGAAAGCAGAAATTTTATAATCTGGAAAAGCAATAAATACAGCGTCCCTCCCGTCCGGGTCTACATATTTCACCGGATTATTATTACAGTAAGCATAAGGCGAGATGGAGTAATATTTCTCGCAGAGAGGATCCATCGTCATAAATCGGCAGAGAGCCGGATAATACATACGGGCATCGAAGTCGTAACTGTCATAGCCGTGCAGCTCTATAAACTCCTTTCCTCCGTATTTATACGGCTGTTCTTCGGGCTGGTAATGGGCTTCATAAGGAAGACCGAAAGGATAGTATTGCATACGTTGGTAGGTGACGGTATGCTCTATGGGTTTTGGGCGAATAGGTGGTTTATCTCCGCCTATCGCCCCCCGGTTCGTCAAGGAAAAAGGAGGTTCCACTGGTATTAGTTTTGCTACCGCACTGCCGTAGACGGTGCGGATATTCCCCTGATAATCCCGCACGAAGTACCGGAAATCTTGTTCCGAACAATCCAAATAGCCGTCGCCGTTATGAATTCGTATCAGGGTATCGCTCTCGAAATCGGCTCCCGCATATTCCAAAGAACCCCGACGTGCCGTAACATGACTGCTCATGGCCGCTGTCCCCGATGTACTGCCGAAGGTCTGACCCGCGGGGATAACGACTGTTGTCAGTGGTGTGAGGTATTTACTGCCGGTTCTCTTGCCGTCGGCGGTGTAATAATTCACGATAGCCGACCCGTTGCGGAACTGCACGGTGTCGGGCAGATTCAACATGTTGTA
>OCQC01001797.1_pt1 | contig 14675 bp, 10 predicted proteins | sample 1538401 | NCBI WGS metagenome assembly OCQC01 (sample SAMN04571689, study PRJEB22368) | human gut metagenome | biome: human gut; material: stool | host: Homo sapiens | place: Luxembourg | collected 2012-08-03 | reverse complement strand
TAACTGCGGCTTACACTCACGCTCCTGCAAGGGAGATATCGGTTTATGATTACTCGCAGTTGATTTTTACCACGATTTTGGGATATTTCCTTTTTGGAGATATTCCTGACAGCTGGAGTTTTCTTGGATATTTCATTATCATTGCAATGGCTGTGCTTGTTTTTCTTTACAACAATGTTTGGCACAATGACAGCGAAGTCAAGGGCTGACAAAAAGGTAAACAAAAAGAGCGTTTTTACTTTCTCGGTAAAAACGCTCTTTATTATTAATATTGTAGTTTAAGCTCCGCCTGCGATAAATCTCTTGAGATCCTGTGGGTTTACGCACTTTTCAAGCGCAACGTCCATGGAGATCGTTCTCGAACGAACGAGCTTTGCAAGCTCCTGATCCATGGTCTGCATTCCTGTTGCTTTACCTGTCTGCATAGCTGAACCGATAAGATGCACCTTATCGTCACGGATCATAGCTTTGATAGAGTCTGTTGCGTTAAGAATCTCACAGCAAGCTACACGGCTTGTGCCGTCGAATGTACGGCAAAGTGTCTGAGTACAGATACCCACAAGAACGGAAGCAAGCTGAGTTCTGATCTGATGCTGCTGGTGAGCAGGGAAAACGTCGATGATACGGTCGATAGTTGACGGTGCGGACGTTGTATGAAGTGTACTCATAACAAGATGTCCTGTTTCAGCGGCGGTAACAGCAGCTTCGATAGTCTCGAAGTCACGCATTTCTCCTACGAGGATAATGTCCGGGTCCTCACGGAGAGCAGCACGCAGAGCAAGTGAGAAGCTCGGTACGTCAGGTCCGATCTCTCTCTGGTTTACCATACATCTCTTATGAGCGTGCATATACTCGATAGGGTCCTCAATAGTGATTATATGAGCTGATTTATGGATATTTACATGGTCGATCATTGCGGCAAGAGTTGTTGACTTACCTGAACCGGTAGGGCCTGTTACAAGCACAAGTCCACGAGGTCTCATTGAGAACTCTGCAAGGATAGGTGGCAGGTCAAGGTCGGTGAGGGTCGGGATATCGTTTCTCAAAAGACGAAGAGCGATGGCCGTGTTTCCTCTCTGACGATACACGTTTACACGGTGACGGAAACCTCTTGAAGATACATATGTAAAGTCGGTATCAATATGGTCTTTGATAGACTGACGCTGCTTATCTGTACACATATCCTCGCATATTTTGAGAATTTCGATCTCGGTCATATCAGGATATGAGGAAAGCTTTCTCAGGTTACCGCCCTGTCTAACTATCGGCGGAATACCTACGGTGAAGTGCAGGTCGGAACAGCCAAGTGCTCTTGCTTCATCAAGAATTTTGTTAATGTCGATTGCCATTAGAATTTACCTCCATATATTTCTTTTTTATACAGCATATGTTACACGGATAAGTTCGTCCATTGAGGTCTTGCCTTGCTGAACAAGCTCTGAAACGTTGTCACGAAGCAGGTGGCAGCCCTCTTTCTTTGCAAGCTCCTGAATTTCGTCAGCTTTTGCTCCCCTTGTGATAAGAGCCTGCATAGACGGTGTTGCGAGAAGGATCTCATGGATAGCGGTTCTTCCCTTATATCCTGTGTTATTGCACTTTGGACAGCCACATGGGTCGTACACCTGTACTGAATGGTCAAGACCCATAAGCTCATTTTCTTCCTCAGTTGACATTCTAGGCTTTTTGCACTCAGGGCAAAGCACCTTTGTAAGACGCTGAGCAACGATACCGATAAGTGAGGTTGCGACCATGTATGCTTCAACGCCCATATCCACAAGTCTTGTTACGGTAGAAGCGGCGTCATTGGTATGAAGTGTTGACAGAACAAGGTGTCCTGTAATAGCGGCACGGATAGCGATCTCAGCAGTTTCTGTATCACGCATTTCTCCGACCATTATGATGTCAGGGTCCTGACGGAGGATAGAACGAAGTGCTGCACCAAATGTCATACCAGCTTTTTCGTTGATCTGGCACTGGTTTACGCCCTCTATCTTCTTCTCGACTGGGTCTTCGACAGTGATAACGTTGTTGCTTGGTTTAGATATTTCGCCAAGTGCGGCGTAAAGTGTGGTAGATTTACCTGAACCTGTAGGGCCTGTTACAAGGACAACTCCCTGCGGCACTTTCAGGCACGCCTCAAATCTCTTATAGTTATAATCTGTCATACCCAGGTCGGTTATTTTTCTCAGTGACATATCACCTGTTGCGAGGATACGGAGAACGACTTTTTCGCCGTACACCATTGGAAGGTTAGATACACGGAGGTCAAGAGTTGTGCCGTCAACGACCTGTGACATACGGCCGTCCTGCGGGATACGCTTTTCTGCGATATTCATACCGCTCAAGATCTTGAAACGGGTAACAAGCGAAGTATGAAGTGCGGCTGAAAGAGTCATAAGCTCAATAAGGTCGCCGTTTACACGGATACGGATAACGGTTTTATCCTTGAATGGCTCGATATGTATATCCGTTGCGTCCTGACGCTGGGCGTTCTCGACGATAGCGGTAGCAAGTTTAACGATAGGAGCGTTCTCGATTCTCTCCTCGGAGATATCCTTGAGTTCTTCAAGGTTAAGTTCTTCCTCTTTTTGCTTTGTAGCTTCGTCAACAACGGAGTTAACCTGACCTTCTGAGTACATCTTACCGATTGCACGGTTGATAGATGACTTTGTGGCAAGGACAGGTGTTATGCTACAGCCTGTGATAACACGGAGATCCTCGAAAATATAGAAGTTGATAGGGTCATTAGTTGCAACGGTCATACGCTTTCCTATTTTGCTGACTGCGATGACGTTATACTTTCTTGCAGTTGCCTCCGGTATCTTCTTGACTATATCAGGCATAAGCTCAGTATTATCAAGGTCGATATAAGACACATTCAGTCGCTCGGCGAGAACCTGACAGAACTGAACATCGGTAACGAGCTTCATGTCAATAATGACATCACCAAAAAGTCTTCCCTTTTGCTCCTTCTGTTTGGCAAGGACTTCCTGAAGCTGTTCTTCAGTTATAAGACCTTTCTGTACCAGATACTGACCGATAGGGCCGTTTCTCATATATATTACTCCAATCCTCCGCATTGATTTAGGGATCCGACGCTGCGGAAACGTCTGCTGCGGTGCAAAAACCGCAAAAAAATCATATTATCTATTGTAATCTTCATGAAAGTATGATAAAATTAATATATTAACTAATGAATCCAAAGGAGGATCACTGTGGATAATTTAACCTTATCATACATAATCATTTATGTATTTGTGTTCATTTTCGGAGCGTGCATAGGCAGTTTTCTTAACGTCTGCATATACCGATTGCCGAAAAATGAGAGTCTTATCAAGCGAAATTCTCACTGTATGACCTGCGGTGAGCCGATCAAACGGCGTGACCTGATACCGATAGTAAGCTGGTGCATACTTCGTGGAAAGTGTCGAAACTGCGGTGCAAAGATATCGGCAAGATACACTATAGTTGAAACGCTGAACGCACTGCTCTACTTATGGGTATTCTACCATTTTAATGGAATTTTCAATCCGCTTCGTGCAGCACTTGTCTGTCTGTTATTCTCTGCTCTTATCGTTGTATTCTTCATGGACTGGGACACTCAGCTTATCAACACATATGTTGTGATATTCATAGGTTTGCTTGGTGTTGCGGAATACATCTTCTGCAAAGATCAGACGGGACTTACGCTTAAGTCACACTTGATCGGATTTTTCATTGTGAGCGTGCCTTTGCTTATTATTTGTCTTATCACACATGAGAAAGCAATGGGCATGGGAGATGTATATCTCATGGCAGCCGCAGGGCTATTTCTCGGAATGCAGGGTGCTTTGGTAGCGCTTCTTATCGGACTGATAACAGGCTCAATCGGCGGACTTATCCAGAAGCACCGAAGCGGTGATTCAGTATTTGCATTTGGTCCATATCTCTCCATAGGAATTGCTGTTGCAGCTTTGTACTCAGAGCAGATCGGTTCATGGTACATGGACTTTACTGGTCTTAACGAGATGATGAACGAAGCAATGCTGATAATAAGATAATTGCACAAATTCCGCAGTTTGATACTGCGGAATTTTTTTGCTCAAAAAATCCTCTTAATAGAAGTTTTCTGTTAAGGGGATTTTTTCAGCAATCAGACCCGTGGTGGGGTCTGATCGTGAAAGACTATAAACTACATCTTTACATAATATGTTTTTCCAAGATCACTGGTTGTAAGAGTAACATTAGTAAAGGCATTATCAATATTTTGCCACTCTTTTTCCCAAAGATTTACACGGCAAGGAACGTTATAAGGAATTGTTGCAGTTATAACATAACGAACTTCTCTGCCCTTATACTTAGAAATATCAATATTAGAATTACCAGTAAAGTTGTCTACAATGACTTCATTATCCGTTTCGTTGACTATCTTAGCATTCATATTACAAAAGTATCCATACATATAGGAATAATTATTACCTGCACTACAATCAATTATAATGGTAACTCTATCCGACTGACTGGTAGGCAAAGATGGCTTTTCAACAAATACAGCTTCAAACACTGTATCTCTAGTAATTGTAACACTGGTTATCTCGTCTGATGTACCTTCAACGACCCACTTAGAAAAAACCTTATTAGCGTCTGACGAAACAGGGGTAGCTCCTGGATAATTTGCATACTGTCCATCAGAAACATAAATAGTTGAGGCATTTATTAAAGAACCATTTAATTTAAACTCAACCTTATGCTTGTTCTGTACAACTGGAACGAAAACAACTGAGCTATCTGTAATAGAAACATCAGTAAGACCCTTTGAGTTATCTGATTTGTATACCCACTTAACAAAATCCTGTTTTATAGTATCCATGTCAGTTGGAATTCCCGGGTCATTTGCAAAGTCGCCATCATAGACTTTTGTTGTTGTAAATGTAGAACCGTCGATATTCTCAAACGTTACTGTAAACTGGGTTTTCGGTGCAACAGGCGGATAAACACAGGAGAATACCATATCCTTATTTATTGTTATACCTGTTGTAAAATCAGCAACGTTATTCTTGCTGTCTACCCAATAAGGTGTGCCATAGCCTGTTCTTTTTGCCATGGTTGGCGGCGTTTGATAAAGTGTGCCTGCCTTGACCGACTTAGTATCTATCTGTTTACCACGAAGCGTTGAATCAGGGTCGCTTGCAGAGTAGATAAACTTTACACTGTATGTTTTTGAACTTGAAACTGTTGTCTTATCGTAGAAAATATAAGTATATGTGTTTGAAGCGTCAAGGCTGTAATACTTTTCCTGCTGAGCTGTGCAACCTGCAGGAGCAGTAGTTGCCTGAGGATATGTGACATAATCAGGAGCTACAGAGAAATCTTTATAGTCACGAACTTTGTATGAATCTGAATCACCTTCATTTGCTTCATTTATGTTAATATTTGTAAGATTTACTGCTGCGTCCTTTTTATACTTTGTTTTCGTAAAAGTATAGCTTCCGTTCTCATATGTTGGCTGATAGGCTGTAAGAGAAACGTCGAGAGTATACATTTCCTCAATATTGCTGATACTTGCACCGATATCAAACTTATAATTGTCGTAAAAATCAATGCCTCTTGCAACAGCAGAATTATTAAAGTTTAAGCCCTCTGTATTTACATTACCTACATTGATGATACAGCCTTTTGCACCCATTCTCTTTGCAGCTGTATCCGTGTCGCTGCCTGAATAGTTTTTCAGACTATAGCCACGAAGATTATTATTGTCAATAACGATACAATTTGAATAGGTCACACCGCTTCCACCGATAGTACCAGAGGTTGAAACATCAGGCACACCAATATAATCTTTAAGCACAAGAACATTGGTCGAATATCTAAGCTCATCATCAAGATAGTCTATAAGACCTGAACCTATGATATTGCTTTCCATTGTTGCATCAGCGTCATGATAAACGTTATTTGCAGGTTTGATCATATTAAGGATAGCTCCGAGGATCACGCCGAAAATCGTTACCACAACGATAAGCTCAACAAGGGTAAAACCCTTGCGGTTTTTATTCATTTTCAAGATCCTCCCTCCTTATGGTGTTGATTGTGCAGCGTCATAGTCGGCCTGGTTTTTGTAATCAGAACCACCCATATAATGGATAACTACATAACCTGTAGCTTTACCTGACGCATCTTTTTCAAGATAATGGTCAAAGGTCGCATCTGTGATCTTAAATGCAGCCGCATCGGCTGTTGGAGTGCTGCTGTAAAGATCAGATGACTGTGAGAAGCCGAAATAATCGCTTCCTGTTACGCCTGAAAGCACAACGCCAAACTGCTGATTTCCGCCGTCACCGATAGGGATAAGAAGTGAATTTCCTGATGAGTTATTATTTACATCAAAGAACTTTCCGCCTGTAAGCTCAGGAGTAAGAGCATAGAAATTCATATCTGCCCCTGAATTGTTATAAAACTTTACCCAGTAAACGCTCTTTTCAGGATTAGGCGTAATGTTTATGTCCTTGCCCTGAAGAAATTTGAGCTGATAGCCTGCGTCTTCATCAATATTATTAAGCTTTGCTTTAAAACCATAGGCTGTAGTATTGAATTTTATGCCGCTTCCAAAGTCTGCCTCAAGGGCAAACTCATTTGTAGTTTTGCCGCTTGAAGAGAACTTGTTTACCTTCAACTCGTTCATATTGACGGTCTTGTTATCATTATACTGCTCGGCATTTACTGCCTGAGTATACATTTCATTGTTGCGGTAGTAGTTTTCAAGATTCTGTCTTTTTGCCGCTACAGCAACTGTAACAAGCATAGCTGACATACCTGACAAAAGTGCCATTGCTATGATGACCTCTACAAGAGTCATACCCTTTTTATTTTTGCTGTTCTTTTTCATGAGTATACTCCTTTCAATTAGTAGTGATCATATCTGTCAAGTTCGTATCCGTAAGCATAATCATCCTTGCCGCCCTTCGCATTCTGCATTACAGAAGTAGTTGAAGGCTTGGTGTATACATAGAACGCTGTATTGGCGTTACCAAAGCTGTTTGCGATAACTACGCCAACTGCACAGCACTGAACGGTCATTTTTCCGCCTGCTGAGTCTGTTACCACAAGTCCGCCAAGACCGCTTGTTGCGATATTAACGATAGCCTGTGGTGAATAGAATGAGCCCTGGAAGAAGCTTTGATCTGTAGCGTTAAGTGTTGTGTTCTCACCAAACAGGAAGATGATGCTGCTGTTTTTCGGTCTGTAAGAGCCTGCAACATCTACAGATGTAGGGTTGAGAACAAAGCCGCTCTGTGGTAAGCCAGGGTTACCCTTTGTATTATTGAGAACAGAAGAATCAAACATACGAACGTAAGTATCATAATCAAATACCTTAAGTCCCTTAAAGCTATAGTTACAAGCACTAGAGCCTGAATGCTGTGACTTGCCTGTTACTGAGTCGATACCATTAAGTGTAATAGCACTGCCTGAGTCTGAAACAAAATAGCAGTTGTATTTTCTGTCACCTGTAGTCGTATCAATTATAGTTGAACGATTTCTAACAACTATTACAGGTGACCATTCTGCTCCAAGATTAAGACCATTCTGAAGTCTTATAACGATATCACCCGAAGAATCAGAAACATCAACGAGGATCCTTGAACCATTGCCATAATCATTGAACGAAAGATCAGATGCCCATGTACAGCTTGATGTTATTCTCAATTTGTAGCGGCTTGTAACTGGAGTCTTAGCTCCTGTTCCTGTAAGGTCTATTAGCTCAGTAAGCGTGTAGTCAACATTTGTCCAATCGCTTGCAAAGGTATTGAATGTTTTTGTGTTTGATCCATCATAGAAAGCCTGATATTGATCAGAGATCGTTGTCACATTAGTATCATTGCTCATGAAGAAATCTTCCGGATAATATACATAGGCATCAGCAGATACTGGTATCTGTGGCTTTGCGTCACGACCTGCTTTGCTAAGAACAGCTCCTTCATGAATATTTGAAGCCGTGCAGACGATCTTATCTTTACCTGTGATAGTGCCGGTAACATAAACAGAGCCTGTTACCTTAAGTGACTTTGTGACATTAAGATCACCCTCGACATAGAGAGAGCCATTGATCGTCTGACCAGCTGCACCAAATGTTGCATCGCCATTATAAGCACCTGCGCCCTTATAAACGTAGAAGTTACCATACTGTGTATAGTCATTTCCGCCAATGTTAGCTTCACAACAGAACAAATCGACATCAAAACCTGAAGAACCAACGTCCATATGGTTTGAAGTAGAGAGCTTCTGACCGATATTAACATAGTTATATCCGTCTGCTCTTGCCATTGTGGAGTTAATGTGGAATTCATTTGAAACATCAAGGTTTTCAGAAATTGTAACAGTTGAACCCTGCTTTTCATCTACAAGACTAGGCTTGAGCATGATAAGAGGCTGAGTTGAAACCTCCAAAGAACCATACATAAGATAAGAACCATAGATACTGGTATTGTTTGTAAATCTATAAATCTTACCAGTGGTATTATTGATACCAGCCATATCACCGATAACGTTAAGGTTATCGTAACCTGCGCCGCCGTTACCAACAAGCTCGATAGTATTTGTATACTCGGCAGGCTTTGGAACTGTGTGCGTGGAAATATGAGCTGCTACCTTCTCAGTTTTTCCCAGATAAGTAGTTTCACAGGTAACAACGATGTATTTGGCACTTGTGCCCTCTTGTGCTACAGTTATCTTGGTAGTACCGATATTATCGCTTTTACCATTTGATCCATTATAGCTGACATTAGTAGTTGTACCCTTTCCGCTATTAGCACTTGCTAGCTTTTTAAGGTTATCTATGGCCTTTTTCTGCTGAGCCTTTGCAGTAGGGTCATTGGTTGGAGCAGTATCAGTTTTTATCTGATTAATAAAGCTTTCAAGAGTAGATGAAGCTGTCAGATAAGCCTGTTTGCTCTTATAGTTATCATTTGTTTTTGTCCTATTTACCGAAACAAAAGAAACAGTTGCAGTCAAAAGTATTGACAGCATGAGCATGACAGCAACCGCTGTGAAAAGCACGACTCCGGGTTTGTTTCTTTGTTTCCTCTTCGGAGTATTCTTCATATTAACCACCTTTCTTAGTTTTATTATCACTTATGCTATACTTTTTTCATTTTACACAAGTTGATTACTTATATAAAATTTTTAATCATTATATAGCACTAATTGGCAGGACAAGAAATATTCCTTATCCTACCAAATAGTTTTCTCTTAGCTGGCAGAAGGATCAGCAAGCTTCTTCAGAACGTACATATTCAGTGTCATAGAGCCTGAGATCTCGCTCTCGTTGACATTTTCAATGCTAACATTCTCGATCACCATGCTCTTTTCGTTGTTTGTCGTCAGGTTGTCAGCAAAATTCTTGAAACCTGAAAGCGAGCTTTTGAACTGAATGTTAAGGCTATAGTAACCTATTGTCTGTGCAGCTGTTTCATTGGTATCAGCTGCATTTTCATCTGTGTTTGCGTCTGCAGCTGATGAATCAGTTGTGCTTGCATTATTGTATTCATCTACCTTAGTGTCAAAATCAGTAGCTGTTGCTGTTGACTCATAAGCAAAAGGCGAAAGAACTGTGCTGCCGTATGATGAAATAGTCATATTGGAGTTTTTGATCTTTACATCATCAACATTAAAAAGCTCACGAACCTTATCAGTAGCCTTGTATGCTACCTGATAATCATAGAAGTTAGCTGCGACCTGTGAGGTGCTTGTATAAAGTGTCTGAATCTCAGCGGCAAGGTTCTTATCCTTGTCTACCTGATCTTCAAGCTCGCTGAGCTGTACCTTTGCTGATTCCAGATCACTGCTTGCCTGACTACACTCATCAATGGCAGGCTTAATAAAGAGCATAAAACCTGCAACAATTATAAGCAGTACAAATACTACTATCAAAATCATTTTATCACGATAATTCAACTTCATAATTATTCACCCTCGCCCTCTTCTTTAAGATAAAGTGTCAGCGAATCAAGCGTTACGCCTGAGCTGCCTTCTTCACCGATCGAATATCCGTTGTATCCTACATCTTCCTGGAAGAGTCCTGTACCTACAAGAGCATCGATTGCTGTTTTTACATCTGACTGATCATCAAGCTCAACCTTAGTAAGTGTTACTGTACCAGCTTCAAGGTTATATGTAAAGCCTTCATACTTGAAAGAACCAAGAGCTTCCTTGATATCGTCAAACATCTCACTTGACACGACCGGAAGTGTTTCAAGAGCTGCATTTGCTGATGTAACATAGTTTGAATAATCCTGCATGATCTTCATCTTATTGTGAAGTATCTGGTTCTGGGCGATCTTATCATTAGTCTTGTCTATATCTTTCTCGATAGAACTCTTCCTAAGATTAATAACAAGTGTTGCACCTGCGATAAGCACTGCGGCTGCCGCAGCGAAGATACCGCCTGTCATGAGCAGCGAACCCATGCCGCTGCTGCCGCCCTTACCTGTGGACTGATCGACTTCGAGGAGGTTGATCTTCTCTGTTGCCTTGTTTCTCTTATAGAGAGCACCGATAGCATTAGCGAATACTGTAAACTCGAAGTTCTCGAAACCTGTGATCTGAGCAGGCACACCGAGAACGGAAGCCTTTATATCAAGACCGTCAAGAGCGTCAACGAGTTTGATGTAGTCCTCGATAAAGCCATAGAGAATAACATTTTCAAGTCCTGAACCGCCTCTTGCCTTATTGAACTGCTCCATTCTGAAGATGTTCTCGTTAAGAGCTTCAGTGATATAATCGTCAGAATCATAATCTTCTTCTGAGATAGGAACGTATCTGGCGAATGCCATCTGTCCATTCTCAAAAAGTGTAAGACCAAGGAAATTCTTATCGATCTGGCAAACCAACAGTGGCATTTTCTCCATGTTGGACTTGTCAGCAAGAACGATTCTTGCGATAGAGTTACATCCGATGTTAACAGATCTGAGGTTCATGCCCATAATGTTATAAAGCTTTCTGTAGCTTTCAACTATCGTACTAGGGCAAGCTGTTGCAAGTACCTTCACTGCACCAGGATTATCCTCGCCTGCTTCACCTACTACTGTATATGAGATAGAATACTCATCTGTGATACCCATTTCCTGGCTCATATGGTTCTGTACCATAAGCAGGAACTCATTACCCTTTGCCTTTGGAACTACAAGCTCCTTGAATACGATGTTGCTCGATGAAAAAGTAACGATAGCGTCCTTATCCATCATATCCTCAGCCTTGATCTGAGTGAGCAGTAACTCAGACAGACCTGAAAGGTTGATGACCTCACCATTAAGGATCATATCCTCAGGAACGTCTACCTGCAAAGATCTTTCGATCCTTATCTTGTTAGAGGAGTTATCACCTTTAACAATGTTGATTTGTCTATCAGAAATATCAAATGATAGCATTTATTCCTTCACCTCTTAAATTATTTTTCAAAACAAATATCTTCCCTCTCCATTTTAAAGGAGAGGAGATATTTAAAATTAACGAACATAAAATGCAGACCCTTAGTTTTCCAGACCTGACAATGAACCGTAGAGCAGTGGGAAGATACCCGCAAGGCAAAGACCGATCGCAACACCCATGAATACGATGAGCAATGGTTCCATAAGTCCTACAAGTCTTGTAACGGCTGCGTCTGCTTCTTCCTCATAGTAGTCAGCAGTTTTCTCAAGGATCTCATCGAGAGCACCTGATTCCTCACCGACATAGATGATGGAAGTAAACATTCCTTCAAATATCTCTGTTTTTGCAAGTGACGCTGAAAGCGGTGCGCCCTGCTTAACTTCATCAACTACCTGAATGAACATCTTATCAACATAAGCATTTCCAAGTATTCTTGACGAACGTTCAAGACACTCTACCATTGGGATACCGCTTGAATAAAGTGATGAAAGAGTTCTTGCGAAACGACCCTCGTAGATCTTTACCATAAGCTTTCCGGCGGCAGGCATCTTTATCTTTATGTAGTCAAATTTAAGTCTGACTGACGGTACTTTCAAGGCGTATATCCAACCGAATATCAAAACAACGACCACGATAAGAATGATATACCATTTTGCCTTGAAAAAGTCACTGAATGAGAAGAGAGCCTTAGAAAGTGCAGGCATCTGATCCTCTGGCATAAGACCTGCAAATATAGGCATGATGAACGTAAACATACCGATTACCATGACGATACAAAGAACGCCAAGTATGATAGGATAAGTCATCGCACTCTTTACCTTATTGTTCAACTTGTTTGAGTTTGCATAGTAATCGCTCAGACGCTGCATTGTCATATCGAGCGTACCTGAGGTCTCACCTGCGTCTACCATTGAGATGAAAAAGTCCGGAAAGCTTCCTCTTCTTGTATCGAGGGCCTCGGTAAAGCTCTGACCTTTCTGAACATCGTCATAAACGCTTCTCCAAACATCCTTTGCACCCTTATTCTCCTCTTCCTTATAGAGAATGTCGAGCGCTTTAACAATGGTAAGACCCGATGTCATCATTGCCGCAAGCTGACGGCAGCAGAAAGCAAGTTCCTTAGTATTGAACTTGTGCACAGATTGTTTGCCTGCACCGCCCAATGCTTCTGTATAACTTATACAGAAAAGACCTTGTTCGTGGATCTTGTCCAGTACTTCCTGTGCATCCTCAGCCTCATAGATACCCTTTATGGTTTTTCCCGAGGTATCCTTAGCAACATAGGAAAATTTCTTCATAATATGTAGATACACCTCCACTTATTTATACATTTTGTGCATTCATAACAAAAAACTTTAAAAATACACAAAACGCATTTTTATAATTATAACATTATTTTCATCTTTTCGCAAGTGATTGAGTGCTTTTTAAGCGTTAATTTGTTTACAAAATAATCTTCACAAATTTATCGAATTTGTACAAATAGAATAATTAAACTAACATTTTAAATAATATTTAACATTTAAAGCGAGTTCATACAGATTTCTGATAGTAAATACTCTTATTTATGTTCAAATAATACAATTTATACTTTATTATCTGTCTTGTCCGCACTAAAAGATTTCATACTTTTGAGAATGACAGGATGCTTATGAACATACACTTTATAGGCTATCAGATAGAAACAATAGGACCCTGCAAGAAGAAGTCCTATGCCTATGATCACGCTTACAAGGTAGTTCATGCCCACGCCTTCATTCAGCCATATACACGGGTAATAAAGCACCTTATAGAAGATATCTCCCTTGCCCTCCTGACTGAATGAATCCCTGAATATTGCAGGAATAAAATACACTAGAAGCATAAGAAGATACACTATTGTAATATTGACCCAGCTCCAATTTTCATATGCGGCATGGCGTTTGCCGTCGTCATAAAAAAGTCTTAGGAAAAATATAAGCATGACCGCAAAGCCTATAAATGAGTCTACATTACTATTTGTCATAAAGCTTTTGAAAGCAGATGAGCTTGACGGAAAGACCGTAACCAGAGCCGGTATCAGCACAATGCCTGCAAAGGCTGAAAACAGCGTAAGAACGATCATTATCCCAATTCTCGACAGAATGTACTTTAAAAATTTTATTGCCTCCATAACTACCTCCGCTTTATTCTTTTACTTATAAAGTCTTTATGCTTTACATCTCATCTTACACAATAAAGTTTCCAAACTTTACATCTTTCAATTATCTGACATAGTTTTATCAAAGAGTTTATCCACAAGCTCTCTTAGATATATATTTTCTGTACGCTCAAGTTTAGGGTCTGCGTTTCTGATAAGCTGTGCGGCTTCCTGTGCTTTTCTTAGTATATCCATATCCTGTGACATATCCGCTATCTTCAATGCTGGAAGGCCATGCTGTCTGCTTCCGAAAAAGTCACCTGGACCTCTGAGTTTAAGATCTTCCTCAGATATCTTAAAGCCGTCGTTAGTCTTGCCCAAAATTTTAAGCCTTTTCACGCTTTCCTCATTCACGTTGTCTGTAATGAGGATACAACTTGATTTATATTTACCTCTTCCCACACGACCACGAAGCTGGTGAAGCTGGGAAAGACCAAATCTGTCAGCATTTTCTATTACCATTATTGCCGCATTAGGCACGTCAACTCCTACCTCCACAACTGTTGTGGAAACGAGCAGGTCTATTTTATGCTCCTTGAAGTCGTTCATGACCTGTTCTTTCTGAGCACCGCTCATTCTGCCGTGAAGAAGTCCCACAGTGTAATCTTTAAACGTGCCCTGAGAAAGCTTTTTAGCATAGGTCTTAACGTCCTGCAAGTCCATATCACTTTCCTCTATCATTGGACAGACTATATAGCCCTGTCTGCCCTCGTCAAGATATTTTTTCACATAGTTAAAAGCACGCTCGCGAAGCTTTCCTGTAACGGCATATGTTTCAACGGGCTGTCTGCCCTTAGGAAGCTCTTTCAGTACAGAAATATCAAGGTCGCCGTATATCATAAGGGCAAGAGTTCTAGGGATAGGCGTGGCTGACATAACAAGCTTATGAGGATTTTCACCCTTTGAAGCAAGTGCCGCACGCTGTTCAACGCCAAAGCGGTGCTGCTCATCTGTTATGACAAGGGCAAGCTTTTTGAACTTCGTTGTCTGCTGAACAAGAGCGTGTGTTCCCACTGCAACGGCGTATTCACCGTTTTCAAGCCCCTCTTTCACAAGCTTTTTCTGTTTTGCGGTCATAGAGCCTGTGAGCAGTGCC
>OCQC01001787.1_pt1 | contig 14754 bp, 8 predicted proteins | sample 1538401 | NCBI WGS metagenome assembly OCQC01 (sample SAMN04571689, study PRJEB22368) | human gut metagenome | biome: human gut; material: stool | host: Homo sapiens | place: Luxembourg | collected 2012-08-03 | reverse complement strand
CCGGTGCGGTACTCGCAAGCTCGCACCTATTCATTCACTTTTATAACAATTTATATGAAACAAAATATTGAGGAGAAAACACAATCTCCAGAGGAGAAAAAAGAAACAAGAAACGTCTTTATCGGAGCAAAAGTAACTCCCGGTCAGAAGGAGTATATAAAGTCACAAGCTGAGCAATGCGGTATGACAGTAAGCGATTACTTGCTTGCCTGTGCATACAACTACCGCCCCAGACCGAGACTCACAAAAGAAGAAACAGACCTGTTGCAGAATCTGGACAACTGTCGGTCAGACCTTGTGAAATACACTTCTGCACTTCGCGGAATGTCCACAAAGCAACGAATGATATTGTTCAATCAGGTGCCGTTCATGGTAGTCTGGCTCAAAGAACTTGGCAATATTGCTGAAAGCATCTGCCAATTTCTCAATGCCGTAAAAGAGAGAAATAAGATTCCGTCTAACGAAAAATCCGAAGAAGTATGATAGCAAAAGCTAAAGCAATATCGCACGGCATAAACGCCATCCGTTATATTACCGGCGAGTCTCTGAACAAAAAACACCCGGAGAAAATCTATCGGGTATTGGACAACCTGATGCCGTCGCAACCGGACACTATGGGGATATGGAACTCCATGCAACTAACCTTATCACGCTTCAAACCCATCAAGAACTCGGTCATCAGAATCGAACTAAGCCCCTCTGCCGAACACACCCGTTTCTTCGACATCGAAGACTGGCAAAAGCTCTGGCAGGATTTCGCTACAGAGTTTGACAAACAAGTGTTTACCGGCAAGGACGGAAAAGTCCGCTCCTGCCAGACCAATCTGGCTAACAGTAAATACACGGTTTGGCTACATAAGGAATCCGATGGCGAAGTTCCCCACCTTCATGCTGCTGTCTGCCGTTTGGATGAAGACGGTAAGATCAACAACGACCACAACATCCATCTTCGTGCGCAGCGTGCTGCCGAGCGAGTAGCAAAGAAACGGGGCTGGACTACTGCTGTACAAATCCGATACACCAATATCCATCAGGTGAATCGCGATTGTATGGATGCGCTGAGATCAATGTCTGGATGGTCTTGGGAAGAATATAAAAATGCCCTCACAAGAAAAGGTTACTCTGTACACGAAAGAAAGGATGCGCAACACGTTATCAGGGGCTACGCACTTGTAAACGGTAATACCAAATACAAGGCTTCCGAATTGGGAGTTGCCCGAAATCTGATGATTTCAAAACTTCCTAAAACATGGGAAAAACTGCATCATAAGCCGCAAGTTACCGCTGTTAGCAGTCAGCCTAAGGAAGCTCAAACAGAACAGAATTTCAAACCGTCAGCATCCGCAGAGCATACCAGATATAACACTTATCATCCTGATACTATTCCCTATACGCTTAATCATGACGATAAGGAACACCATTTCTATATCCCTGAAAAAGTGCTTGACTGTTTCAACGATGAGTTTGACTATCGAGATACTGAAAATAGTCAGGCTCTTACCGATATGGCTGTTGCTATTTTTGTCGGACTGCTTGAAACGCCAAATGTTGCCACCGGAAGCGGTGGCGGAGGCTCACAAAGCGATTTGCCTTGGAGAGATAAGAACGAAGACGATTTGCAATGGGCTCGCAGATGCGCTCGTGCTGCCAGTCGTATATTGGGAAAGAAGCCTAAAACCGGAATAAAACGATAGCCACATGAAAAAGAAATTCGACTTTTCCGCAGAAATGGCCGAAGCGGAAGCCATAAAGCCCAATCTTAGGAATGAACATTTGGAGGAGGAAAACCGCCTACTCGACATCAATGTACAAGAACTTGCCAAACTGAACGACAACGTGTTCAAGTTGAGAACGGAGGTCGAAAGTCTGTCCGGTTCTATCCGAGAGTGTAAGCCTATCATTTCTTCAGAAATGCAGAAGTTGGCAGTGGAATTTGGGGCAAGGCTTCTATGCGATTTTCTCAGTCAGATTGAGAGTAAATGCAAAGAAGCCGAGCGAAGAATGAAGAAATCCGGCAATGCCATCAATATTCCAGCTACCGCATTTTACATCACTATTATAATACTGGTAGCCCTATCTTCTTTTTTCGTCAGCATGATAGTGGCAAACGTTGAAATATTGCATTCAAGTCTGATTTGGAAAGCAGTTGCCATCTGTGCCCTTATTGCAATTTCGGGGACTGTCATGGCTATAATCGTACCGAAGATTTTGGATAAATGGACGTAATTGGAAGTGACCGAATCTTTAGAAAGCAATTATCATTGGCGTTTGTTTGGTCATATCAGAGATTATTTGTAATTTTGTAACCGCCGTAACGGTTACGGCGGTTACTACAAACAACAGAGGATTTACTATGAAGTTTTATAATCGTACATCTGAATTGCAGGAGCTGCATCGCATTCAAAAGCTCTCGTTTGACAGCCATTCACGCATGACAGTGATTACAGGTCGGCGTCGCATTGGCAAGACATCGCTTGCAGTGGAAGCCACCAAAGGAGACTACCCTACTGTATATCTGTTTGTAAGCCGCAAGAATGAGGCTGCTCTGTGTGCGGAGTTCTCGCAACTGATTGTCTCTGTTTTAGGCTGTTATATACCTGCGGAGATAAAGAGTTTTCGCTCACTTTTCCAGATGATTATGGAATTGGCAAAGGCACAAAAATTCAATCTCATAATCGATGAATTTCAAGAGTTCGAGAAAATAAATCCCTCAGTTTTCAGCGATGTGCAGAATATTTGGGACCAATACCGCAAGGAGACTTGTGTAAACCTGATACTAATGGGTTCGGTGTTTTCGATGATGCACCGTATTTTTGAAGGAGCAAAAGAACCGCTATTCGGCAGGGCTGACAACATCATCCGTCTTACCGGGTTTGGCACGGATACTCTTAAAGAGATAATGAACGACTACCGTCCCGGTCATGATAACGATGAACTGCTTGCACTGTATTCAATCACCGGTGGTGTCCCGAAATACATAGAATTGTTGTGTGAGAATACCGACTTGTCCATCTCCGGAATGTTTGACTACATCGTGCGTGATAATTCTCCATTCACAGATGAAGGCAAGAATATTCTGATTGAAGAGTTTGGCAAAGACTATGGCATCTACTTCTCAATACTCAGTTGCATTGCCTCTGGCATAAACAATCAGTCAGATATTGAAACTGCGTTGGGAGGAATAAGTATCGGCGGACAACTCCGTCGTCTGATTGATGACTACTCTCTTATCACTCGTCAGCGACCGATAATGTCGAAAGAGCGCACACAAGCCATCCGCTACGAAATCAACGACAATTTCCTGAAATTCTGGTTCAGGTACTACGACAAGAACCAATCCATCGTCGAAATACGGAATTTCGTGCTTCTTCGGCAGATAATCGAATCGGATTATCCTACATTCTCCGGACTGATGCTCGAACGGTATTTCCGTCTGAAAATGATAGAAAGCCATCAATATTCAGCCATCGGCTCGTGGTGGGAACGCAAGAAAGGTAAAGAAGCCAACGAAATAGACATTGTAGGTATCTGTGCTGACGGCAAAAAGGCATTGGTAGCCGAAGTCAAGCGTCAACAACGCAACTATGACCACAAACTGTTCATAGAAAAGGTTGAGCATCTCAAAAACGCCATTCTCTCAAATTACGACATCGAGACTTGCCTTTGGACAATGGAGGATATGTAAACTTATTGACCACATTTTATCTGCCACCAACCGTTACGGCGACCATTGACACGAATAAGGATTCCCTTTTCTACAAGACAGGATGTGATATTTTTCACGGTGCGTTCTGATTTGCCAATGGCTGTTGCTATGTCTTTCTGCGTAGTTTTGGGATTATCTTCAATACAACGCAATACAGCACTCTCTTCTAAAGTGCAATTCAAAGTGCAAATTTTGCTCTTTGAAACTTCTACTCTTGCACTTTTGACCCCTATTTTAGAAATATGCATATCTCGATTATGAAGTTCATTTTGTTCACCGAGAATCAAATTTCTGAAAAACAAGACTAAAAAGGAATTGTCGTATGCAATACCTTTAGGGATGTTCTGATAATTGGCACGAACAAGAGCATTACGAAAATACCACGATTTTTCAGCAAATAAATCATTGGTTACATTAAAGCCCATCGAACGGAGATACTTGATGACAAATACTGCCGTTGTCCGAGTATTACCTTCCCGGAACGGATGGATCTGCCATATTCCGGAAGTAAACTTTGCCAACTGCAAAATGGCAGCCTCCATACTAAGTTGCGTATAATCAACCTGCTTTTCCTGACTCATATCGTATTCTATGGTCTGACGGATTTCATCTGCCGACACATAACACACTGTATCACCTTCAAGTACCCATTCCTTTTTAGTGATATTCACAGTTCGTAACTGACCGGCAAACTTGAATACGCCCTCAAATACCCGACGATGAATTGCCATCAGGCCTGCCAAAGAAAACGAAAAAGTCTTCTCGTTTAGCAGTTTGACGATATTTGAGGATACGCAGTCAGCTTCCTCCTGTTCGGCACTTTGGTCGTCATGTGCAGACTTTGTTTCATAATATTCTTTCAAATCTCGGCGTACTTCATCAATAGACATTTCGCCCTCGATATGCTTTCTTGCAGATTCTATCAGATAGGATGATACTTTCAGCCCATCGACATCTTGCAGTCCGATAGCCGTTTGCCATGCCTGAGCTTTCTCTTTTCGCTCCGGCTCGCCTTGCTGTATATATTCGTCAAAATTTATCATAAATTATTCTTCTTGTTCGTAATAATAAGTAGCCTATTCCCTCTCTCCGTCAATATTAAGCACCGAAAACTACCATTGGAGTTTCCTCATCCTAAACTGCCCCCAAATTCACGAATAGTTTCTTCGCTATCTCTTCCTGATACAGATTTACCCGTTGCTATTTCTATTCTATCAAGCAATTGTTTTGCTCTATCAATGAAGTAAGCGTTGAAATCATCTGATACAAGATGAGCATAATTTATCTTATGAGATTCTATTGCTTCCTGAATTTGAACTTGCATTAATCCTTTATTAGCCATAGTACCAATATAAATACTTGGTGCGTGTCCTCCAATTGAACGGTTGGAGGAAGCATATATTGGAGTCTTATTTATAACGGAATTCCATTTTATACGTGGAAGATTTTTTCTTTCACAATAGGTTTGAGGAAATATATGATGAATATCAGCATCCTCATCAATATAAGATGCTATATCCATACGATGACCTGTCATAAAGTCAAGAGGTGAATCTTGAAGAATAAGTGCCATAATCCCCTTGTATGCAGCACTGTTTCTTGTCTGCATTGTCAATAAACGAGTGGGCTGTATACTGGAACGATATACAGTTTCTGGCATTTCGCCTCCTTCCATCCAACGAAATATTCCAATTATATCTGTTGCAAACCGGGCTTCATTGGCTCCACCATATAATTCACCCATCACGCCACACCAATACCAACGAGATAATAAACTTTGATTGCATCCAAGATGTAGCATCCTTTTGCTTTCATTATCGTATGCAAAAATTGCTGCAAGAGGAATGAGCTGCGAAGAGTAAGGTAGATCTCTAGAACGAAATATGCCCTGATGCACCAAGAAATCCGCTGCATCGCAAAAACCTTTAACTAAAGCATCGTGGTATTTCAGATAATCCTGTAATTCAAGTTTAAGAATATCTCTTTTCTTACACGTAACCGCCACACGTTCATCATCACCAGAAACAACTCTTTTATAATATGATACCAACAGAGTCATTGCTGCCAAAAAATTGGCTCCAGTAATTTCTTTTAGAAGTTCGCCATTCACTTTTTGCGCAAACATATTGCGAATGATTTCCCAGTCTTTTCTCAGTTCGTGACCATCAGCAGCAAAAGTTGCTGTGACAAGTTCAAAAACAGTCAAAGGTACACCTCCTGTATTTACATTCTCGAAAATCTGACAGACAGCTTCCTTTGGGGTATCTTTATCAAGCTGAATTACAGGCATATTATACTCCAAAATAGGACGAAGTATTTGTTGTGAAAAGTCACGGAATAAATTGCGGTATTCTTTATCATTTTTATAATAGTCCTCCATATCATAATGCCAATCTTCTGTATCGTTATGAGAGAACGTAATGTTCAATGGAAACATCAAATTTTCAAATTCCTTTTCTCTTGTGGATAAATCCAAAGTTACTGTGCGACCTATATCCGTTGTACGTTGTTTCTTCTCGGATACAGATACTATCGCTTCCAACCTGTCAACCTCAGGATTAAGACATTTGCGAATATCAAGATAGTAATAGCGTTTTATTGTTATATCCCTATTAGTCTCCAGTCGAGTGTTAGTTGCATTCTTACTCTTCAAAACCTGATACAACGTTGTAAGCCTCTGCTGTCCATCAAGCACAAGCCATTCAGGTGCAACTTCTTTTGTTGAATACACCCCTTCAAACTTACGATATTTAAAACGAATATGCTCACCACCATTCGCCAAAAACATAGCTGCTCCCATTGGGAAACCAGATGTAATGCTTTCTATAAGTTTACATATCTTCGTATCATCCCAAACCCAGCTACGCTGAAAATCCGGCAATTGAGCCTTACCTTCCTCAACCATCTTCAGAAGGTCGTCAAGTTTTTTATCATGTGATTCTACTGCCATAATCTATTCCTTTATATTTATGATTTTCTTTATTGTTTCTAAATTCATCGTATCTGTGGTAGAAATACGATGTGGACAAAGACCAAACTTTGTGAGTAATTGATCTTTGAGGATATCTCGTGATTTCTGTACATCGCTTTTCTGGTGAAAATGCCAGCCATCAACCTCAATTGTTTGGAGTGGTTGCTTGGTGAGTGAATTGTAGATAAGAAAATCCACATGAGAAAACGGACTTTCTGCGAAAACCTTTTCTTCTTCACTAAGCAAACTCCAATCGCCAATTAGTCGAGAGAGCGGATAATGACATAATACTTCCGCATTAATCAAATTCAAATCTGCAATAGCTTTTACCAGAACCTCATAAACGAGGTTTTCAGATAGATGGTTCGATACCGAAGGATGGGTGGCTTCATGCGCCAAACGCTCTGCGGTGTATTGCTTATAGAGCAAATCAAACACAGAGTGGAGTTTACTTTCCTTAACCTCAAAGTTGTTGTATTGTACATAGGCAATGAGTTGGGCTAGATTCGATTCTTCCGGCATCTCATTACCATTAGTCACAATACGCAAACGAGTCTTAGCACGTGATATAGCAACATTGAGCAAGTTTGCATCATCGGAAAACTCCGTTGGTTCATTATCAACTGTGCTTATGATGATGGTATCGCACTCTCTACCTTGATATTTATGTACCGTACTGGCTATATCTTGCCCTAAAACCTTATTTACTTCTTCCGCTTGATTACGATATGGAGTAATAATACCAACGCTATCCATATCCTTACATTCTGTCATCACTTCCTGGGTGATGACATCAATCTCTCGCTGATTAAAATGTGCTCGCGCATGATTGCCTTTAGCTGTACGGACTACTTGCAACACATTCTCTTCACCGTTGTCGGTGGTCATAGCCACCAATTCCCCATTATAAAATCGTTGATTGCAGAATTCGATAATCTTGGGATGGCAACGATAGTGCTCACGCAACAACGTGACAGGGGCTTCCGTGAATATCTCTGCACATGATTGTAAAAAACTATGTGTAACGGCATTGTATCTATCATCAACATTATAGGCTGTCTGAATGGCATTTAGAGCAAGTGATTCTTCTCGGTTCACAACATTTGGCAATTGCTTGTCATCGCCTACAATCACAGCATTCATCGCACACGAGAGTGCCAATGCCCCGGTCTTAATGTCCACTTGCGACGCTTCATCCATGATTACATAATCGAAAACCATATCCTTGTTGATGCAACTCTTGGCGGAATAGGTAGTGCTGAGTACGACAGGATACTCTTTCAAGAACTCCTCGGTTCTTGATTTGATGTCTCTAATAGAGAACCTTTTTCTTTCGCCGGTTCCATATCGTTTGGCAATCTTATCCTTCAAAATTTGCAAGGAAGAGGAACGCAGGTCTTTTACAGACCGGTTAATGTCAATGGATTGAAGCGTATGGGTTATGGAACTCAATTCTTGCTCGATTTCAACCTTACGAGAGAAATAGTAGGCTTCTTCCAATCCGGCTATCACTTCGGTAACTTTACCGTTAAGGAACAAGAATGTCTTCATTCCCATAGCAAATGACCACTTCAGACGGAACCAGAAACCGGGCTTTTGTTCTTTCTCTACCACCATTCGGTAAAGGTTGAGCAGAGTCATCAGTTTGGAAGATGATTTACAATGAAGCCAGTTGTTATCAGTATTGTTTGTTCCTAATAGCGCATTATATTTGCTCTCTTTCAGCAACGCATCATATTCCGTCTTTAGTTGAGCTTGATGTAACTGTCCGTCAAATCCTTTAGAAACGTTTTGGAGAGAATCATTCGCCAACTGATATATTGTTGATTTGTCCTCAATATTCCAATCTGTCATATCAGGATAACCCACTTGATTGACAATGAACGCCTCTTTATTTTTCGTACTACCGAGTTTGGCTACTATAAAACCAAGTCCTTCGCTTTCCATTTTTTCTGCCACATTCTCTACGGCAGAATTGTTATTAGACACAACAAGCACTGTTTTTCCTGCCACAAGCAAATTGGCTATGATGTTGAGAATCGTTTGCGTTTTACCTGTTCCCGGAGGCCCTTGTATGATGCTTACTTGATGCGTCAATGCCTTCTCCACCGCAGACTTTTGGCTGGCATTACATCCGAAAGGATAATAAACCTGCTTGGGCAAGCGATATGTTGCTAGTTTTGACTTGTCACCAAGATATTGAGCCAAAGGAACATTGTCGCGCATTGTATCTACCAATTCATACTGCTTGGATAGGATGTTATCTTCATCCTCTGTCATCAGACCTGTTTCAGCAGCCAATTTACGAAGATATTCCCAAGTAGAGCCACCATTTTTGTCAATGGGAGTACGAGTGATATAGATATCATTCCCCTCAAAGTTCTCATAGTAACCATTGGTATAGGTCACTCGATAGAATGTATGACAAGTGTCAGAAAATCGCAATACTTCTGCCACATTATTGATGTGCTTATTCTTGATATACAATCCTTTTTCGCTGAAATCCATGGTCTCTGGATCGGTAAAATATAACAGACGGGCTTTGTTGTAATTGAACACACGAGTAGATGACGAGAACCGAACAGCCCAAAGACCGTTCTTGTTCTCGCTGATAAAGGAGACTTGTTCGGTGATAAACATACGCTTATCGCCACGTCGCTCTAAATCTACTATCATATATTGTCTTGTGTCCATAATGTACCTTTTTATTCGCTGCAGATGACCTGACAGTCAATATTTGCCATTTCATGAAGAACTTGCACTGTGTTACCTAATAATATTTTCATTTCACTAGAACATTTTGATTTACTCATGCCTGGTTGAACAATTACAATATGATAACGAAGTTCTTTTTTATTAGAAGCCTCCTCTCTAAGTTTTATAATTTCATGTATTTCACCTTTTAATAGACCACTGCTTTTTCCTTTTGCTACCTTTTTCTCATCTCTTTTTAGAATATGTTGAAATATTTTATTACCACCTACATATTTCCAACGAATAGACTTTTGCGCTTGACCGCAAACTTCATAAAGGTTAGTTATTTGTTCTGTTACTTTTCCTCCTTTTGCATATTTCAAATGATATAAAGTAATATCTATATGATGTTCAGAATTATCTATTGCGACTAAATCTGCTACTTCGCCGCACCCATCATCATCAATCAAATAATCGTGTTTACCAATAATAGCTTGTGCCATATAATACTGTATCGAATCTGTACGATATGGCGCTGATTTTTGAGATTCTTTTCTAAGATCCACTCCATCCCATGTAAGTGTACTAATCATACTATTGGGAATTTCCTCAGCTTTGCGTTTTGGTTTACAAAATTTCAATCCATATGATATACTATTATCAGCATAAAATATGGTAGGAGGATAATCAGCAAAAAACTCCTCTAGAGTAATTTCCTTGTATAAATTTGATAGAATCTCCATTAACTAAAGTATAATACATATTATAGTTTTTGTTCTTGCCATCTGACAATATATCTATTCGATATTTGCAGCAATAATCATCAGTCTTAAGACTCATTATTATATTGTTACCCACAATCGTATCCTCTTCAATTGTCATTTCAATTTCATCAAATGGTATTAGGCTTTCACCAAAATGAACCAACTGCGTATAATGTTCATATAATTCCGGATTCCAGTCCATGTTAATAGGATAAGCGTTGGGCCATTTTTTGAGTATTTCAAATGAAAGCATATTTTGTAATACAACATTAGTATCTATACTTTCGTTGAATACAATCCTACCGATTTCATTGCACCATTCTTGGTAATGTTGTAAATCACATCGCTCTCGTGACCATATTTTACCTTTACTAGAACATCCAATACTTGTAGGATTGCCCATTTTATAACCTACACCAAATAAATTATTTTTCAATAGTTTACCTTGTGAGAGTAAATCTATACCATCTTGCACACTTCTTCCATAATATGATTGGAATGAAATATCCTTTCCTTGTGGTAGCCGAGCACCAACATTAAAAAGGCGGAGTCGTTGAACATTAGCAAAGACTCGAAATAAACTATCATTTTGTACTTGGATTGGATTTGAAAATATATGTTTCAAAAAAGTTTCACCTTTTAGTTTGATTGATGAATTTAGATATATTCTTTTTGTTTTTGCATCAAAATACACGATAATAATATCCCACGTGAGGTTCTGTACAGTTTTAGTATCACCCCACAAGACGCAAGATTTTTTACCCAATACAATAACAAGAGTATTTTCAGAGATACTATGTAATACATAGTCATATTTATTGACTCGGTTAATACCTGTTTTCCAATTATTGAATGAAGTCGTTGTCGATTTGGTTGTGTAAATTTCTGCGCTTAAAGCAGGACGAATATCTTCCAATGATATTTCATCTTTTAGATCACCCCGAAAACCTTCCAAAAAATCCGAAAGAGATTGTTGTTGAGTAGCAGCATCTTCATTGATACGTGGTAATATATAATTCCAATCAGCATCAAGTTGATACAGACTGTTTATTTCTTCTTTAATTGGAGGATAAGCAATATTTGTGATAAAACTGGCTTTTCCTAACTTTATATCACTGGTTCTTGTAAATCGTCCAATAAATTGTAATGTAACAGCTAAACTTTGTCTATCATCGTGAATGGCAGCTATTTTAAGTTGGGGCAAATCATAACCTTCACCTAACATATTTACACAAACAATAATCCGGTGTTTTTTCTCCTTAATTGCCTTTAGTGTACTAACAGCATTTGGCATACCGCTATATACAATAATAGGATTATAATCTTCGTGTTGCTTATAAATTTTGTAAACTTCTTTGGCTCTGGCTATGCTTTTACACCTAGCCATTACTATGTGATCATATCCTTTTTCTAAATCTGCATGAAGTATTTCAACTGCTTTTGCAGCAATAGCTTTGTCTGCATCAGAGGTATTATACTTTGCTATTTGATAATTATTAATTGTTTCGTAATAATGTTGTTCCTGAGCTTTTTTTAGTGAAAAGTTAAATACGATTTTACCTGTCAATTTTTGCCCATCATTCCTAAAAGGAGTAGCTGTAAACATAATAACTTTGGAAGGAGGGAAAATGCCAATAAAATCATTCCATGTTTCGGCTTTGGAATGATGAGCTTCATCAATAAATGCGAATGATACCTTTTCTCTAATGTATTGTCTAATTTTATTGGATATACCAGCAGCCAATGTCATTGTCGTGACAATGACATTAGATGAATCTATCATTTGTTTCCATTCGTCATCATCTAAATTATGCGTAATTTTTGTGACAATGGGTAATTTAATATCAGAAGGAACCAATCCTAATTTAGGGAGTAGTCCGAGTGTCTTAAATTTTTTATAAGTCTGATTTCTTAGTGCATCAGAAGGAACAATTACAAAAACTTTATGGCACACATTAGCAACGAGAAATGCCAACATTGTTTCAGTTTTACCTGTACCTGTAGGCATAACTACTATCGCACGTTCTTCACTACATTCAACATGAGCCATTAATGCATGAAGTGCTCCTATCTGTGGAGAACGAAGTCCAGATGTCGTTTCGGTTTCTTTCAGAAAACGAAATTGACCTTCCCATGATTTTGCAATTTGTTCGGCTTCGAACTGCATATTACCTATATTATTGAACATCATTTGTTTTAAGCAATGTTATTGTATTAATTTAAGCAATGATATTGTGTAACATTACACATACAGTTTTCATTCTTTCCCTAAGATTTATTTTGTTACCGCATTATACAAATCCCGATAGGTCTTCACCACACTATACACCACATCACCAGTACTGATAGCTGCAAAGTGACGACGGGCACACTCTATCTTGGCATCTTCGGAATGACGGAGTTGTGACACTTCGATGTCGTTGCCTTTGGTTTCCGCTACGAAATAGATGTGCTTCACAGTGCCTTCCCGGAAAGCTACAGCCCAATCGGGATTGTATTTACCCATTGGGGTGTTGATGTAGAAACCTCCCGGCAGTTTGCTATACACCACCACATCATCCTCGGCTTCCAGTGATTCGGCAAAGTTCTTTTCGATGCCTTCGCTATCCACCACTACAAGGTCGTAGAGCGACTTGGTGCTTTCGATGGCATCCCTACCGAGCGTACCGCGCAGTGTAGCTTCCTCAAAGATGTATGTGCCAAAAGTACCGGTACGTTTTTCGTATTGGATATGTTGGATGAGGGAAATTGCCTTACAGTCATTGATAATGCGACCAGCCTTGATGATAAACTCCTCAGGGTTGAGCTTGAACAGATGAAAAGTAGCTGGATTGATACCTTTCAGCATTTCCACAATAGTACGGCGAGTAAGACCCGTAGCCTGTACCAGTTCGCCCACAAGGTCATACGTTACCTCTGCACCAATGGCTTCCGTCACACGGATAGTCTTCACAGTGGCTGCGCTCATAGCAGTTCCGGCTTCCAACTCCTCTCGGTCACGGATGCTTTCCATGCCGCCACTTTCCACAACGATGCGGATTTCTGTCACATTCAGATGCTTGTCGAGCGCGTCAATGGCACTCTTGATGAGTTTCGGCGTTTCAAAACTCACGTTATAGTAGGTACGTGTATTGATGCGCCGCCACAACTCTTGCCACTCTTTTTTGTAGAAGTTGTCCTTCACGAAGTGAGCCTCCATTTTGTTGCGCCCGTTAGCTGGTTTGAACGCATCGGGATTGAATACCTTATCCAGTTGCTTGATAATGAATGTGTGTAGATGCTCTTGTTCTCCAAAGTCTAGCGTATACGCCTTTTTATCGTCAAAGTATTTTTGCGTGAGTTTGCCTTTCTTGATGTAACCTTGTAGTACCAACTCATCGTTGATTTCCACAGCCTGTTCAGTGGTTATCTTTATGTTATGTCCGTCTTCAGTTTGCGTCTGCTGGTCGGTAAACAACGTAGGTGTTACAACCATCGGACGGTTGCCGCAGGCTTCCGCCATGTCGGTTTGCAGCTTCTTGGCAAAGTCGTCATAGCTTTCGCTGGCGATAACGGTCAATATATTGGTATCAAATACACGATCGCCTAATACATCGGCATCTTGGCGTTCGCCTTTATCGTTAACACATAGGCGCATACCACGCCCCACCTCCTGACGTTTCTTGATTTCGTTGGAGGTGTCTTTCAGTGTGCAAATCTGGAACACGTTAGGATTGTCCCAACCTTCCTTCAAGGCCGAGTGAGAGAAGATGAAGCGAACGGGGCAACTTTGGCTAAGCAAATGCTCCTTATCCTTCATGATAAGGTCGAAACCGCGTTCTTCGTTTTCGCCTTCCTTATTCTTCGATTCCACACTCTTCCCTTTTTTATCGATAGAGAAGTAACCATCGTGAATGTTTTCGGGCGCATTCTTCGGGTCGGAAAGAAAGCGTGTGTAAGAGGCATCCGTAAAGGTAGGCATAAACTCCTGCAAGGCACGTTGGTACTCCTCTTCAAACATCCGTGCGAACTTACCCTTTTCCACGTTGTCTTTATCGTAGATGCGGTAGCTATCCACGTGGTCGATAAAGAACAATGACAGCACTTTGATACCGCGAGCGAAAAGTTGGCGTTCTCGCTCCAAGTGGGTTTTGATGGTTTCTCGTATCTGGTTGCGGCGGAGAATGTCCTCGTTCACGCTGCCCACCACCTCACCGGGATGAAGCGTGAGTCCGTTGAGGAAATGCACGGTATTGGTCAGTCCGTCTATGCGCTCCACTTTGAAATTGTCGGCATACTCCTGCAAACCGCCGCTTTGCTCTTTGAGATCGAATCCTTCGTCGACCAAGCGAATGGTCTGGCGTGTGCCACTGGTAGTCTTGACATCGAAGCCCAATCGAGCTTGTGGATTACCTTTACTAATGACGATTTCATCCAAATAGACATAGCCATTGGTGGCTGTAGAACCCACTTGATGCACACTGCGTACTTCTATCTTCTTGACCAACTTCTTGTTGTAAGCGTCGATGGCATCGAGGCGATATACTTGGTTGAATATCTCACGATGTGTGGCACTATATAGCAAGGTAAAGAGAGGGTTAAACAGTTTGATACCCTTTCGTGTGGCATTGCCTTTGTCC
>OCQC01001779.1_pt1 | contig 14808 bp, 6 predicted proteins | sample 1538401 | NCBI WGS metagenome assembly OCQC01 (sample SAMN04571689, study PRJEB22368) | human gut metagenome | biome: human gut; material: stool | host: Homo sapiens | place: Luxembourg | collected 2012-08-03 | reverse complement strand
ACCTGTCTTTTCCTTACTGCGGGTGCAGGGATGAGCCCTGTATTTGCACTGCCGGGAACAGCAGAGTCTATGAAAATGGAAATTACACAGCAAACTGTAACAGTAAGCGGTGTGGTGAAAGACAAGAAAGGGGAACCTATCATTGGTGCCAATATCATGGAAAAAGGAACGACCAACGGTACCATTACCGATTTTGACGGTAAATATACGCTGAAGGTAAAAAGTGCCCAGTCCGTTTTGACAATATCTTATATTGGCTATAAGACCCAGGAAATTCCAGTCGGAAATGGTGGTAAGAAAGATATTACCCTGCAAGACGATTCCGAACTGATGGATGAAGTGGTTGTAATCGGTTATGGTACGCAGCGCAAGGGAGATGTAACCAGTGCGGTGGCTTCTGTGAAGGCCGAAGACTTTACAGCAGGTAAGATTGGAGATGCAGCCGAACTGATTAAAGGTAAAGTGGCGGGATTGACCATTGCGAAAGGCTCCGGTGATCCGAATGCGGAATCTACAATTCGTTTGCGTGGTGTGATTTCATTGCAGGGAGGCTCTACTCCATTGGTATTGGTGGACGGAATAGAAGGTGGTTTAGGAACGGTTTCCCCCGAAAACATAGCTTCTATTGATGTGTTGAAGGATGCTTCTGCGGCAGCTATTTATGGTACACGAGGTGCTAATGGCGTTATTTTGATTACTACAAAAAACGGCCAGCGCGAGTCGCGTACGGCTGCCAATTATTCCGGGTATATGTCTCTTTCCAAGTTTGGCAAGACGCTTGATTTCTATGGAGCAGAGGAAATCCGTCAGGGATTGACAAACTATGCTGATAAAGGGTATGATACGGATTGGTTGGATGCGGTATCCCGTACTGCATTTACTCATAACCATAATTTTAATATTTCCGGAGGATCAAAAAATACCACTTATTCTGCGGATTTTACGTATCGCAAAGAGGAAGGTGTGTTGCTTGAGACCTATAATGAAGAGATGAGAATGAGGTTTGATGTTTCTCACTGGATGTTAAATGATATGTTGAAAGTGAATTTCAATATGGTAAAGACATTCCATAAGAATGGTCCGATTGATGCGGCAGGTCTGGGTATTTACCGACAGGCTATTATGCGTAACCCTACTGAACCCATCTGGAATGAGGATGGAACTTTTTACGAGAATTTTGCCGTAAATTATTATTATAATCCGGTAGGTATCATCCGTGAACAGGATGGTAAATACAATAGTGAGAATACCCGGATGACGGGGAATATCACCTTTGAACCGATTAAAAACTGGCAGACCAACCTCATGTTAAGCCGTAGGGTTACTAGTGATCATAATCGTGGATATTATACTTCCGAATATTTTTCACAGAAGAGCGAGAATCACACAGGATATGCTTATCATTCTCAGAATGAATATACCACAGATAATCTGGAAGTTACTTCTAAATATAATCATACTTGGAATAAACATCGTTTTGATGCATTGGTGGGATATAATTACCAGTATAATGTAAATGAAGGTTTTGGAGCTAATAACTATGATTATCCAACAGATTTTTATCTTTGGAATAACTTGGGATTAGGTACAGCTTTGAAAGATGGAAAAGCCGGCATGAGCAGTTACAAGAATGACAATACCTTGATTGGTTTCTTCGGACGTGTAAGCTATGGTTACGATAATAAATATAATGTTCTGCTGAGTGTACGCCGTGAAGGCTCTTCCAAATTTGGTGAGAACAATAAATGGGCTACTTTCCCTTCTGTTTCTTTGGGATGGACTATCAGTAACGAAAAATTCATGGAAGGCCTTACGTGGCTGAATAACTTAAAGTTACGTGCCGGTTATGGTGTGACAGGTGTCATTGTAGGTGACTCTTATAATTCATTAACCCGGTATGAATATGGTTCTCCTTATTTTTATGACAATGGTGTCTGGCATCAAGGGTTAAGCGTAAAATCCAATCCTAATCCTGATTTGAAATGGGAAACTTCCAAGGAATTTAATATTGGTCTGGACTGGGCTGTATTGGATGAACGCCTGAGTGGTTCTATTGATGTATATCAGAAGAAGACTTCGGATATGTTATATGATTTTACGGTACCGACTCCTCCCAATTTGTATAACAAGACTTTGGCTAATGCCGGCAAGATGCGTAACCAAGGTATTGAAATTGCTGTCAATGCCATTCCTGTACGGACAAAGGATTTTGAATGGAAAACCACAGTTACCGCCTCTCATAATGCGAACAAATTATTGAGTCTTTCAAATGACTTGTATGAGACTTCAAATCAGATAGATCATGCTTATTTGGGTGAACCTATCAGTCTTTCTACCCAGCGGATGGAAGTGGGGAGATCTATGGGACAATTTTATGGCATGAAGTCCGTTGGTGTTTCAGAAAACGGACTTTGGATGGTTGAGAATACGAAGACTGGTGAGATTGAAGAGTTTACAGACAATATGCTGTCTAATGATGACTACCGTCAATATTTAGGGAATGCTCTTCCTAAATTGTATTTGGGATGGAACAACTCGTTCAGATATAAAAATTTTGATTTATCTTTCCAGATGACAGGCCAGTTTGGTTTTAAGATTCTGAACGAGCCTCGTGCTTATTATGAGAACAACTCGATCGCTTATAATCGCTTGAAATCTGTGCAAAAGGCTCCTTATGGTGGACAATATACCTTATCAACAGCCCAAAAACAGACTTTTGTAAGCTATTATTTGGAGGATGGTGATTTTTTGAAAATGACTAACATTACGTTGGGCTATAACATTCCATTGAAAAGCAGTAAGTTTGTGAAAAATATCCGGGCTTATGTTTCTGCCGATAATTTATTCTGCATTACCGGATATGATGGATTGGATCCTGAAATGTCAAATGGTGATATTTGGTCTTTGGGTATTGACTGGCGCGATAAATATCCTTCTACCCGTTCATTCACTTTCGGTCTGAATGTATCTTTCTAACTTTTAAATGAAGAACTAACATGAAAACAATATTCAATAAAGCACTTTGGGCTTCAGCGATAGGAGCTTGTACCTTGTCTTTGGGCAGTTGTACAGATTTGAGCGAAACGATTTATGATACGATTGCTTCCGAGAAGTATGAGTTTACAGAAAAAGACCGGGCGGCCATGTTTGCTCCGGTATACAGCAGTCTTCGTGATGTGTATTGGGGATGGTATAGTTATGCCGATATGATGGACCAGTCGTCCGATTCATGGTGTATTCCTTATCGGATCAGTATCGGCTGGGGGGATTTGTACGTGTCTATGCACAAACATCAGTTCCATTCACAGATAGCCCATTTCAATGATACATGGAACCGTAACTATGCCGGTATCAATGCCTGTAACAAACTGTTGGCAGATGAAGTCATTGCTGCTGATATAACCACTTCTTCGCAATTAAGGGCTTATCGCGCTCTTTATTATTATATTTTATTCGATTTGTTCCGCAACATCCCATTGGATACGCAATATGAACATGAAGACGGATGGTTGCCCGAACAGGCAACTCCCCAACAGATGTGGGATTTCCTGATCAGTGAGCTGACGGATGTAAAGGGGAAATGTGGAACAAAAGTAGAAATGGGTAAGCTGAACGACTATGCCATCAATATGCTTCTGGCAAAAATGTATTTGAACCACAATGCATGGTTCAATGATTACTCTGATAATTCTTATTACGGAAAGGCTATTGATGAGGTAAATGAAGTGATTAACAGTGGCAAGTTCTCTTTGGCTCCGAATTATTCGGATAATTTTAGAGAAGATATTTCCGGTTCGCCTGAAATTATCTTTGGTATTCCGTTTGAATTCAATTATGCCGGAGGTAACTATATGGCAAATATGTGGATGCATGTAGCCGGACGTGCAACGTGGCAGTTTAACGGATGGGCTACCGGTGGGGCGGCTGTTCTTCCTCAATTTCTGGAAACATACGATGAAGAAGACAGCCGCTATGAAGACTGTTGGATATCAGGACAGCAATATGACTATGCCGGTGCTCCCATTTATGTGGACAGTGAACCTTTGGTATATACTCGGGAATTACATAGTATAGACAATCCCGGTTGCTATCCCTTTGAAAGTGAACGCTTGGTGAAATATGAAATACTTTCAGGCGACTATGGAACTTCTTATGATGATGTGCCTTTCTTCCGTTTGGCCGATGCTTATTTTATTAAAGCGGAGTGCTTGCTTCGTTTGGGTGGTTATAAGGGAGAAAGCGAGCAAGTGGCGGCCGATTTGGTAACAGCTGTACGCCAACGTGCCTTCAAGTCCGATCCCGGTAAAGCAACGGTTACTGTAGCTCAATTGAAGGGTGGCAGCCGTTATAACTACGGACATCGGGAGAATCAGGGAATCATGGGAGAAGCCGATAACTGGATTATCACAGAAGAAGGGGGCGATGATATTGAACTGGGTGGTTTGTTGGACGAACTGGCCTGGGAGTTTGTGGCAGAGCATCACCGTCGTCAGGACTTGATCCGTTTCCGTATAAACGGAACCAATCAGAATGTATATAATGGCAAGTCATGGTTTTGCAAAGATGCGAAGACGGATAAGACAGACAGGCATTGTGATATTTTTCCGTTACCTAAGTCTGCATTGGATGGCAACATTAAGTTGAAGCAGAATCCGGGATATGGTGGTGCCGAATAATGAATTCATTAATTAAAAAAAGAAAAGTACGATGAAAAAGAATTTTATATATGCTTTAATTGCTTGTTTCACTCTGTCACTGGCTGCATGCAGTACGGATCCGGAGGATGCTACCAGCAAGCATGTGTACGGGGAGAATGAAAATCCCTATCTGAAGACGAATGCGGATGCTGTGGTTTCTACCAAAGCAGAGTTTCCCATCAGCCGTTTGGAAGCGAAGACGGTTAAACTGACTGATTATGCAGAAAAGTTTCATACGTATTTGGGGATGACGGTAGATGAGACGTTGGCTGCATTGTCTAATGGGAGTGTGGTGTTTTATCCTATCAATATATCGAAAAACTGTTGGAATAGAACAGCTCCTACCAAGGGTACCAACGGTTGGTACTATAATACGGCAGGCGGTGTTTGTGATGCAGCTTCTGGTATAGCTAGTATTGAGTTGGATGCAACAAAGAAGGAGCTGGTTCTTAATGTGCTCGAAACCGCTTCTGTAGGTACAGCTATCTCCATTAACGTTGGATTTGCTATAAACAATGGTGCAAATTTCGATGATTATGTACGTTTTGCTTTTGATGTGACCGTTACTGATCCGGGACGTATTGTTGTTGCCAATACCATTCCAGCAGGTGACTATTCTGCATTTTCTATTGAATTTGCAGATTATCAGGAGGTGATAGAAAGTTGTTTGGGGCTGACTTTATCTGAATTCATTACCGCTTGCAAAGAACCGGGAGGCCCGATTGCTCTGTATATGGTCGATAGTGAATCTGGTGAATGGAATACTACTAGTGATTATACTGCTGGTGGTAGTGGAATAGGTTATTGGCTGACTTCTAATTTAAAAGTAACGAATTGGAGTGATGATGGTTCGACTGGTAGTGTTTTGTTTGTTGAAACACAAGAGAATGGTGATATGGTTAATATAGGTCGAAATCCAGCTTCAACTTCCGGTTCTGTTTTTAATGTGAATTTTGTATATGCGCTTAAGGAGGATAATAGTAAATTCGTAGAGTTTATTGTTAAAGCAACGTTGGAATAATATTTTATCGAGGGAAATCAGTATCTATAATGGATATTGGTTTCTCTTTTTTATTTAGTAAATTCAGAAAAACAAATGTGTGAAAATATTATTATTAAGAAGTCTTTTAGTGACTTTATTAGGATGTTTTAGCTTTATAAATGTTTTAGCTGAAACGAATGACCATCAAAAACTTTATATATGTGTTAGTGGTAATGGGGTAAATATTGATTTTACCGCAGGCATTTAAATGGGACTCCAATAAAAGCTATAATTATGAAGAAATTATTGTGCAAAGAATTACTATTTGCTTTATCCATTTTTTGCTGTTTCTTTATTGCCTTCAGCAGTTGCAGTGACAGCGAGGATGAAAGTATTATCCTCCAGCTCACCCTAGACAGCAGTCAGCAAAGCAAAACACTATTTTGGGATGAGACAGAAGCTTCCGTAAAGTTCTCCGCTACCGGTCCTTGGACAGCCACTGTAGAAGATGTAACCAGCCGTGCCACCGATTCCAGTTGCACTTGGATTAAACTGCCCCGATATGAAGGTGAGGCAGGCGAAATTTCATTGCCCATGTTGTTGCAGAAGAATGATAGCGAAAACTATCGGGAAGCAACTCTTGTCATAGTATGCGGAGAATCCGAAGTAACCGTCCATATCCGCCAGGAAGCTAATCCCAATGCTGTGTTAACCTTGAATTCGGCTGATATCAAAGATTTTGATAAATATTACAAACCTATTGAGTTTAGTAATATGAATATGCTTCGCAGTGATGCGCGCTGGTCATGGTGGCGCATGAAGCAAAGCGAGCATTTCTTCGTGTTTTGGGAACCGGGGTTCGGCAACGATCCGGGAGCAGAGTCAGTGCCGGAGGTATTGCGTGTAGACATTGATGATTTATTGGCAAAGGCCGAACAATTCTATCGGACAAATATCGAAACCTTGAAGTTTGCTGACACTGGGCAAAACAAGTCTTTTCTGGATAAATATAAGATGGAGATTTACTTGCTGTATCAGACTGAGTGGCTTGCTACAGGTTCCGGTTACGACAATACAATCGGTGCATTGTGGGTAAATCCCAGCATCTGCCAACCGGTAGGTTCTACCATTGCGCACGAAATAGGACATAGTTTCCAGTATCAGGTAAGTTGTGACAAGATGTTGAACGGAGAGGCGGACTTTTCGCAAGTAGGATTCAGATACGGTTATGGGTCGAGTGGTGAAGGTGGAAATGGCTTTTGGGAACAATGTGCGCAATGGCAGTCGTTCCAAGATTATCCGGCGGAGCTGTTCGGTTACCATGTAGATGTGTGGAAAGCCAATTACCATCGCCATTTCAATCATGAATGGATGCGTTATGCCAGTTATTGGTTGCAATATTACTGGGCGCAGAAACATGGAGTCGATGTGGTAGGGAATGTCTGGACACAGTCGCGCTATCCGGAAGATCCGCTCATGACTTATCAGCGTCTGTACTGTAACAATGACTTGCAAACACTTTATACGGAACTTTATGGCTACGCTACCCGTATGGTGACTTATGATATGGACGTGGTGCGGAATTATGTCACAGAGACCGCTTGCAATTATACAACGAAAATGTATGATGCAGCCGGAGGATATTATCAGGTAGGCTATGCCAGCTGTCCGGGCACTACTGGATTCAATATCATTCTATTGAACGTTCCCGAAGCCGGAACAACGGTCAAGGCGAATTTTGCCGGACTGGCTGTGGGATGTGCTTTGGCAGAAGAGGATCCGGGAACGACATTGGATGCCGACGGCAATGTGGCAGGTACGGCTACCGCTTACAACAATAATGGTGGCAATACGGCAGCCGGATGGCGATATGGATTTGTGGCTATTGTGAATGGAGCTCCACAATACGCATCTATGAATAAGGAAAATGCAGGAGTGGTTTCTTATACGATACCGATCGGAACAGAAAAATTATGCCTAGTGGTAATGGGCGCTCCCGTTCAGTATAAGTCACATCCATGGAATGATGATGAGACTGACGATGAGCAATGGCCTTACAAAGTAAAGTTTGAAGGAACGGACTTGCTTGGCAATTTCTCTATTGACGAGACGGCTATGCCTAAAGATATTACATTGACATTCGATGTGAAGTGCAATGCCGGTTCCGAGGATTATCCACAAGGAACGGTGGACCTGAAAACAAATAAAGATTTGGCACAGGCGTTTGTCATGAAGCCTGCCGTGTTGGAAAGTAAACTGGCCAGTGTAGGTACAGAACCTGCCGAGGACAAAGTGGTTATCGCACTCGGTCAGACTGACGGCACTTTTGCTTACACTTCTACTGCCAATAACGGATTTTGGTGTGAAGCCAATGGCAACGTAGGCAACTGGGGTGATACGGCACCGGTCTATGTAGAATTCAGTGGACTGACCATGACATACGGACACCGGAAAGGAGTAAGTGTTGCCGGCCAGAAATATATGTTGAAACCTACTCTGATATATACCAGAAATGGTGTACAGTATAAAGCGACTATTGTGTTGAATATGCAATTTTAATAGCTGTTTACACCGTACACCTCCAAGAGGATAAAAAAATAGTCTAAACGAATGGAAGAATAGTACAACCGCCTAACTGTCAAATCCATAAAATGAGATTTATTGGACGATTCTGCCATTACATTATATTATATCTTCCCTTTCTTGTAATTTTTTTATTTTACTTTGCAAGTGAACAACGTATACAACCGATAGATTATGAAAAACAACAAGAAACTCTGTCTTGCAATTTTATCTTTGCTTTTATTGATTGGAAATGCTTCATTTGCAGCCAAGGAAAAGAAATATGTACTCTCTTCACCCGATGGAACATTGAAAGTGGAAATCAGCGCCGGAAACGAACTGGCCTACCAAGTGATGCATGGAAATGATACAATTCTCTCACACTCTAATATAGGTTTGGTTCTGGAAAACGGAACTATAGTAGGTAAAACTCCCCGTATCACAGGGGAAAGAAGGAGAAAGATAAAGGATAACATAGAATCACCTTTTTACCGTTTCAAGGAGTTCGTTGCAACAGGCAACGAACTCGACTTGAAGCTGAAAGGCGGGTTCGGAATCATCTTCCGTGCATACAATGAGGGAGTCGCCTATCGATTCTATACCACACAATCTTCGGATATCATTATAAAGGAGGAACAGGCCGAGTTTAATTTTAAGGAAGATTATACGGCTTATCTTCCTTATACCACCAATGATAAAAAACCGATGGTGATGGCTTATCAGAATGTATATGACATCACTCCTCTGTCAAAAGCACAGCCTAAACTGGCTTTTCTTCCGGTTACCGTGGATTGCGGCAGCGTAAAACTGACCCTGTTGGAGTCAGATTTGGAAGCTTATCCGGGCATGTTTGTGCAGTCACAGCAGGGAAAGTATGGATTGAAAGGTGTCTTTGCTCCTTATCCGGCTAAAACAGACTTTTATCCTTGGCGGAAGCAGGAATATGTAACCGAAACTACCGATTTTATATCCCGTAGCCGTGGCTCCCGTTCCTATCCGTGGCGTGTGTTGGCCATTACGGAGAAGGATACGGATATGCCGGTCAACAACCTAGTCTATGCTCTGGCTTCTCCCAACCGTATCGGTGATACCTCATGGATAAAGACAGGCAAAGTGGCATGGGATTGGTGGAATGACTGGAATCTGAAAGGAGTGCCGTTTAAAGCCGGTATCAACATGGATACGTATAAATATTATATCGATTTCGCCAGCCGGAACGGATTGGAGTTTATTGTGTTGGATGAAGGATGGTATGATCCGAAGAGCGGGGATATGCTGACCGTTATTCCCGAACTTGATTTGCCGGAACTGATAGCATACGGCAAATCCAAAGGGGTGGAAATAGTGCTTTGGACGGTGTTTAATGTACTCGACAGCCAGTTGGAAGCAGCTTGTAAGAAATATGCGGATATGGGAATCAAAGGTTTTAAGGTGGATTTCCTGGATCGTGATGATCAGACTGCCGTCGAAATGGTGTATCGCATCGCTGAGATGACAGCCCGGTATAAATTAACCCTTGATCTGCACGGCATTTACAAACCGACAGGTATCAACCGTACCTACCCTCATATTATCAATTTTGAAAGCGTGTTCGGCATGGAAGAGGTGAAATGGACGGATATCAAGAATAATATGCCTCTTTATGATGTTACTTTCCCCTATATCCGTATGATGGCGGGACCGGTGGATTATACGCCGGGAGCTATGCGCAATGCCACGAAGGCAGATTGGCGCGCTATGTATTACACACCGGCCAGCATGGGAACCCGGTGTCATCAGCTGGCTGCCTATATTGTACACGATTCTCCTTTTACCATGTTGTGTGATGCGCCTACCAACTATCTGAATGAGCAGGAATGTGTGGATTTCATAGCTTCTCTGCCTGTGGAGGTGGATTCTACTTTTATTGCTTCGGGCGAGTTGGGAAAATATATTGTAACAGTGCGTAAGAAGGATGTGAACTGGTATATCGGTGGTATGACCAATTGGGATGAACGTGATGTGCAGCTCGATTTCTCTTTCCTTCCCGAAGGAGTGTCTTATACGGCTGTTTTGTTTAAAGACGGTGTGAATGCCAACAAGCAGGCCGAGGACTATCGGAAGGAAACCATCCGGATTGATAAGGACAGCCGGTTGACTTTGCATCTGGCGTCGGGTGGCGGATTCGCCATGAAGTTGGAGCTTTGCCCTGTTCACGGACAGGTTACCGGTATTCCTGAAGGGAAAAATATTCCTTCTTTCTATCAGAAATACATAGAGACAGAAGGTCTGTATGTCACCTCTTCTGGAAAGGTGAGCGATGAGGCCTTATTGAAAGCTTGTGATATCATCAGTTTGATGTTGGCAAAACGTCCGGATGTGAAGGCACACATGGTGAAGAAAGGCTGCCACGTCATGATAATCGGTAAAGATGAGGAAACTTGCGATTTGCCGGAGTTTGCCCATATCTGCAATTGTGAGGACAGCATTAAATATTGGAACTGGCGTGCCCGTGGTTTTGGCGGAGCACCGGAAGATGAATTTTCATCCAGTTGCGGAGAAGAGAATCTGCTGGCATTGCCGCAGGATAAATATGTAGGTGAGAATATCCTGATTCATGAGTTCGCTCACCTTATTCATACGGTAGGTATAGTGGGAGTGGAGCCAGACTTTAATGAGCGTTTGGAGGCACTTCGTCAGAATGCAATCCGGAAAGGGCTGTGGGAAAAGACGTATGCAGTGAGCAATAAAGAGGAATACTTTGCCGAGTGCGTACAGTCTTTCTTTAACTGTAACCGCTATGCCGAACCTGCAAACGGAGTTCATAACTGGGTGAACCGCCGCACGAAACTGAAGACGTATGATCCGGATATGTATCGATTGTTGCAGGAATATTTTTATGAGATAGAAATTCCCATTCATAATGTGGTGCATGAATAAGCGTCGCAGGGACAAATAGAATTTTGCTATATAGAGATGAATAAGATACGATTGGTTGTTGCTTCCTTATTGTTGGGAGCTGCTACAGGCTTTGCTCAGAAGCCTTTTAATGCTTCGGGTACGGGGAATCCCATTATTCCCGGATATTTTGCCGATCCCACGGTGAAGAAGTTTGGCGATACGTATTATATGTATGCCACTACGGATGGCAGTGGGGCCGGTTTCGGTCCTGCACAGGTGTGGACCAGCAAGGATTTTGTAAACTGGACGTTAATGCCCATGAACTGGCCGGACAGTCATTGGATATGGGCTCCCGATGTGATGAAACATACGGATGGGAATTATTATTATTTTTATTGTCAGCCCTGTATGATTCATTGCGGGGTCAGTGAAACGCCGCGCGGTCCTTGGAAAAATATATTGGGCGAAAGTGAGGCTGTTCTTGTACCCGACCGTTTTGTGACGAATGCCATTACATTGGACGGGCAGACCTTTGTGGATGATGATGGTTCTGTATATTTGTATTGGGGGACTTGGGGGATTTATAAAGGTTTCGGTTGCGGAGCCGGAAAACTGGCTTCCGATATGAAGAGTTTTACTGAAACGCGTCTGATTCCGAATACGGAAGCCACGGATTTTTTTGAAGCACCCTTTGTGATGAAACGAAAGGGGATCTATTATTTTATGTATTCTTCGGGTTCCTGTCACGACCACACCTATCGGGTGCAGTATGCCACTTCGGACAAGCCTATGGGGCCGTACACCTATCGGGGATGTATTCTTGAAACCAATGCCGATGGAACAATTCATGGGCCGGGACATCATAGCGTTTTGAAAGAAGGCAATGAATATTATATGGTCTATCACCGTCATGATAATCCGCATTCCAACCGCGGATTTCATCGTCAGCTTTGTGTGGACCGTATGGAGTTTGCCGAAGATGGAAGTATTAAATCCCTTATTCCCACTCATGACGGAATAGGTGCATTGGCATCTTCTGTAGTGAAATCAAAAAATCTGGCATTGGGTGCTAAGGTGAGGGCTTCTTCTTTTTATGATGCCGGTTTCCGTCCCGAATATGCTGTAGATGATAATAACGGGACTTTATGGCGTCCTCGTGGCATGGGACAGGAGTGGATAGAAGTGGATTTGGGTGTTGCCCGGCAGATACAAACTATCTGGACTCAATTTGAGTATGGCACACAATTTTATCAATATTTAATTGAAACTTCTGTCGATGGCAAGCATTGGTCTGTTTTCGCTGATAAGCGGAATAATCATCTGGCAGGCAGCCCGATGGTCGATTTTGGCAAGGTGAAGGCTCGTTATGTCCGCCTTACCTTTACCGGAGGACAGAAGAACGGATTTGGCGGGGCGGTCTGGAATTTGAAAATCTTTGATGGGGTGGAAGCATCGGCTCCGCAACAATGGCTGGGACTTACCGCTGCCGATTGGAATGGTCGTGAATGGCAGAACAATGAAGGGATGCTGGGAGGGGCTTTTACTTTGAAGGAAGGTTCGGCACGCACATTGCGCATGGATGGGCGTGATGCGTTGGTACTGGAACCGGGAACTACATTGGAGTATAGTCATCCGTTACTCTCCTCGTCCAAAGAGCATACAGTTAGTGGGTTGGTTTACAGGTCAGGTAAATGGCAGAGTTATGAAGCGGGGTCGTGTCTTTCATCAGGAGCGATTACGCTGCATAGTTCCACCGAACCTTTGGTCATTACCAATTTCCGTTACTACAATTGGAAACAGGAAGCAGCGGAAAAGGCATACGATGCGGAAACGGATATCGTGCGTCTGCCTGTAGCCGATCAGCAGAAACATGGGCTGGTGGTCAGTCTTTCTGCCGATGATTTTGTAGTGAACGATACGGTTCCTTATCTGGAAAACCGAGGAGTAAAAGGGTATTTTGAAGCCCAGAAATTACCTCTCGTTGTGAAAGAAGTGAAAGGGAAAAAGGCATTTCATTTTGAGGGTACTCAGGTCTATACTTCCAGTTTTATGCTTCCTGCCACTTTGCAGGATAATGCTCCTTATACCTTGGAGGCGTGGGTACTGAATGATTCCATTAGTGAAAATGAATGTGTGGCCGATTTTACTACCTCGCATGATGAATTGGAGAAAATCATGTTGGTCAACGGCACGGAGCCTCGTTGTGGAGTAATCAATCACTATGGCTGGTATGAAGATGCAGGATATAAGGACATGAAGGAATTGGCAGGAAAGTGGCAGCACATCTATATCTGCTTTGATGGGCGGATGGAACAGGTTTATATCAATGGAAAATTAGTCAGTGAAAAAGATATCCAGTTGCTGGTGAAACCGTCACAATTCATCACATTGGGACGCAATGCCGAAGGAGACTGGCCCTTTACCGGTTATCTGCACTCATTGAAATTATGGGATGAATATTTGCCGTTGAAAGAGTGATTCCCCCTTTTCCTATGACCGGAATATGTATTTTTGCAAAAACTATGATAAACAATTAAATGATAGAACCATGAAGAAACTTTTAGTCACTGCTCTGTTGACTGCTACCGTAGCAGGCGGAACAGCGCAAGTAAAAAATCAGTCGCACGGCTATCCTATCGACCCCGTACCTTTCACTTCGGTGAAAGTAACCGATTCATTCTGGGGGCAACGGTTGAATGCCAGCCGTGAAGTAACGATTCCTCTGGCGTTCAGCAAATGCGAGGAAACAGGACGTTATACTAACTTTGTCAATGCCGCCCATCCCAGTGATACCATTAAAGTAGGCGGTCTGGCTTTTGATGATACCGATGTGTACAAAACGATAGAAGGTGCCAGTTATCTGTTACAGACCTATCCGGACAAAAGACTGGCTAAGTATATTGATAGTGTGCTGGTTATTGTCGCTGCGGCACAGGAACCGGATGGTTATCTCTATACTTCGCGTACCATGAATCCGAAGCATCCGCATGAGTGGGCAGGAAGCAAACGGTGGGAGAAGGTGGAGGAACTGAGTCATGAATTCTATAACTTGGGACACATGGTAGAAGGTGCTATTGCGCATTACCAGGCTACCGGAAAACGTAATTTCCTTGATATTGCTATCCGTTATGCCGACTGTGTATGCCGGGAGATAGGTACGGGCGAAGGACAGCAAATCCGTGTGCCGGGACATCAGATTGCCGAAATGGCCCTTGCTAAACTATATTTGGTAACGGGGCAACAGAAATATTTGGATCAAGCCAAATTCTTTTTGGACCAGCGCGGATATACTACCCGTACGGATGAATACAGTCAGGCGCATAAGCCGGTAGTGGAACAAGATGAGGCTGTGGGACATGCTGTTCGCGCTGCCTATATGTATGCAGGTATGGCAGATGTAGCCGCATTGACGGGAGATACGGCTTATATCCATGCCATAGACCGTATTTGGGACAACATTGTGGGCAAGAAATATTATATTACCGGTGGCATCGGCGCCACCAGTAATGGGGAGGCTTTTGGCAAGAACTATGAACTGCCCAATATGTCAGCTTATTGTGAGACTTGCGCGGCTATCGGTAATGTGTATGTCAACTACCGCTTGTTCCTGCTTCATGGTGAGGCAAAATATTATGATGTGCTGGAACGTACTTTATATAATGGTCTTATTTCGGGCGTGTCCCTGGA
>OCQC01001764.1_pt1 | contig 14968 bp, 9 predicted proteins | sample 1538401 | NCBI WGS metagenome assembly OCQC01 (sample SAMN04571689, study PRJEB22368) | human gut metagenome | biome: human gut; material: stool | host: Homo sapiens | place: Luxembourg | collected 2012-08-03 | reverse complement strand
TTCAGAGAGAAAAAAGGAGACTGTTGCGGCAGTCTCCTTTTTTCTGTATAATGATAACTATTCAGAGCCATGCGAAATTCCAGAAAAGGACACGAATCATGCTTGCATGAATGAGCGTTCTTTTCTGGAATTTCATATGGCGAGAAGCCACATCGAGATGCAGCGCAGCGGAATCGAGATGGGGCTCTGAATAGTCTGGTTAGAAAAGGAGCGGGCTAGTGGAAGAGAAGAAGAAAGAGATCCGGATTTCCGTGCGGAATCTGGTGGAGTTTATTCTGCGCAGCGGGGATCTGGACAACTCGTCGGGAGGTTTTGGCGAGCGCGATGCCATGCAGGCGGGAACGCGGGTGCATCAGCAGATTCAGAAAAAACGGGGCGCCGATTACCGTGCGGAGGTTCCGCTGGTTCACGAAAAAGAATATGAGCATTTCATTCTGCGCGTCGAGGGAAGAGCAGACGGCATGTACGAGGACGGAACCACGACCGTGATCGAGGAGATCAAGGGAACGTACCGTGACCTCGAAACGATGGAAGAGCCGGTTCCGGTACATCTGGCACAGGCGAAGTGCTACGCTTACATCTACGGCCTTCAGAACCGCAAAGAGGAGATGGGCGTGCTGATGACGTACACCCTGCTCTCCTCCGAGGAGGAAGGCCTTCTGCGCCCGCTCACCAAAGAAGAGGTAAAGCCGGAGCATTCTAACTGGCGCATCCGCCATTTTCTGCAGACGTACAAGCTCCCGGAACTGGAGCAGTGGTTCGATGAGCTACTCGACGCCTGGTTTATCTGGGCGGAATTCCAGTACCAGTGGCAGAAAGCGCGAGATGCCTCAATGCAGCACCTCGAATTCCCCTTCCCGTACCGGAAAGGCCAGCGGGAACTGGTGAGCGGCGTCTACCGTACCATTCTGCGGAAAAAAGAACTCTTCGTCCAGGCGCCGACCGGCATCGGAAAAACAATGTCCACGGTCTTTCCGGCCATCCGCGCGATCGGAGAGGGCTGCGGCGACCGTCTTTTTTATCTGACTGCGAAAACCATCACCCGTACCGTGGCAGAGGAGGCGGTCTCCATTCTAAAAGAGAAGGGACTGCAGTTCAAAGCAATCACGCTGACCGCAAAAGAAAAAATGTGCATCCTCGATGAGCCCGAATGCGATCCGATCCACTGCCCGCGCGCGAAAGGTCATTTTGACCGGATCAACGCGGCGGTGTACGAGATGCTGACGGAATGCGATTCCTACACAAGAGAGGAAGTCCTACGCCAGGCGGAAAAATGGAACGTCTGCCCGCACGAGTTCCAGTTTGATGTGGCTTCGTGGGTGGACGGCGTGATCTGCGATTACAACTATGCGTTTGATCCGACCTCGAAATTAAAACGCTTTTTCGCAGAAGGAACGAAGGGTGACTACATCTTTCTGATCGACGAGGCGCATAACCTGGTCGAGCGGGGCCGCGATATGTTCAGTGCCACGCTCGTCAAAGAGGAGATTTTAAAGGTCCGCCAGCTCCTCCGCCCGTATGCACCGGGCAAAAAGCTCGAGAAGGCGCTGAACCGCTGCAATCACCAGATGCTCGTCTACAAAAGAGAGTGCGATTCCTGCACGGAGCTGGAAAGCGTATCGACGTTTCTTATGATGGTCAATCAGCTGCTGGAAGAACTGGCGGGCTGGCTGGAAGCGCATAAGACAAGCGAAATCCGGAAGCAGGTTCTGGAATTTTACTTTAACTTGCGAAATTTTTCCGAGATTTACAATTTAGTGGATGAAAATTATCTGATCTACACGAGTTATCTCGATAACGGCGATTTTGCACTGCGCCTGTTCTGCGTCAACCCGGCGGAGAATCTGCAGCAGTGTATCAACCAGGGGCGGTCGGCCGTCTTCTTTTCCGCGACGCTGCTGCCGGTGCAGTATTATAAGAAGATGTTCAGCACGAATACGGACGATTACGCGATTTACGTGGAGTCCCCGTTTGATCCCACGAAGCGGTGTCTGGCGATCGGAAGCGAGGTCAGCACGAAGTATCAGCGGAGAAACCGCGCAGAGTTTGAGAAGATCGCCGCTTATCTGAACGAGATGATCCAGAGCCGGAAGGGCAACTATATGGCGTTCTTCCCGTCATACCGCCTGATGCAGGATGTCTATGCGGTCTATGAGGAACTGTATGCAGATGAAAACGTGACCTGCCTGATCCAGGAGTCGGCGATGCGGGAGCAGGAGAGAGAAGAGTTTCTGGAAGCGTTTGCGAAAGACAACGAGAAAACGCTGGTGGGATTCTGTATCATGGGAGGCATTTTCTCGGAGGGAATTGATCTGGACGGGGAGAAGCTGATCGGCGCGGCCGTTGTGGGAGCCGGAATCCCGCAGGTGGGGCCGGAGAGAGAACTTTTAAAGCAATATTTCGACCGCAGCGGAGAGAACGGTTTCGACTACGCGTACCGCTATCCCGGCATGAATAAAGTATTGCAGGCGGCAGGGCGCGTGATCCGTACGACGGAGGACACGGGTGTGATTCTGTTGCTCGACGAGCGGTTCCGAAACCGGGAGTACCGCGAGCTGTTCCCAAGAGAGTGGGAGGACTGCCGGATTGTGCAGCGCAGCAGCCTCCCGGAGGTAATCCATTCGTTTTGGGAGAGGGTGGATTGTGAGAGCGGATCAAAAGCCGGGCAGCAGGAAATGAAATCTCGGTACAGCGCTGAACGTTACGTGTGATCCGCGCGGTTCCGGTATTCGCTCGGCGAGCAGCCCATCTGCTGCCGGAAAATTTTAGAAAAATAGGCAGGACTGGAAAATCCGGTCTGTTCCGCTACGGAAGTGATACTGGCCTGGCGCTCGAGAAGGAGCGGCAGGCTTTTTTCAATACGGTAATCGAGAAGATAGTCAAACAGGGATTCGTTCATGCATTTCTTGAAAAAACGGCAGCATTCACTGCGGCAGATGTGGATCTGTGCGGCGAGATCCTCGAGCGTCAGATGCTCCATATAATGGCGGTGGATGTAGTCGAGCAGAATGCGGAGCCGCTCAACATCACGCGCTGCCGCCGTGTTCTGGGATTCACCGGAAAACGATGCGTGGCGGCAAATCTCAATCCAGATCGACAGCAGAAGCTCCTGGATTTCCATCTCAAACGCGGACGGCTGTGAAAGCGAGAGGTCGTAGATGCGGTGCATACAGGCAAGTACCTGGTTCTGCCAGTCGATCTCCGGCGAAAAGACGATGGAGGCGAGCTGCATATCCGTCAGCACCGGTTCGACGTAGCGCGTCTGGATCACACTGTTTGAAAAACCATAGAGAAAGCGCGGGGCGAACGTGGTTGAAATATAGACGCAGTCCATCCCGTCGATCATGTGGCCGCTGTGAAGCGCATTCGTGTTGCAGAAAATGCCGTCCCCTTCTTTTAAGACATACGATTTGCCGTTGACCTGATATCCGATCTGCCCCGAGAGGACAAACGTCAGCTCAATTTCCGGGTGCCAGTGCCAGGAAAAGGAGCCGCGCTCGTAGCGGGAGAGCTGTTCGTAACTGATGTTGACAGGAAATTCATAGCTGCCGTGGGCCTTCAGCTCACGGTTTTCTTTATCCATGCGGATCTGCATGAAACGTACCTCCAATCCATAAAATCCATTAAAAATCATACGATAAGTAAAGTATGCGGCAAAAAGGGAAAAAAAACAAGAAAAAATCGAAGATCACCTCAATATAATTATCGTTTGCCCCAATATTGTTGTTGCAGATGGGCGTACGGCTCACTATAATGATACTTAAGAAGATAAGAAAAAACACACAAACACACAAACACACAAACACACAATACACACACAACACACAAAACGAAACCATGAAAACAACACACCAAAAAGAAAAGGAGACAACAAAATGAAACAGCAGGTACTGGATTGTTTTGCAAAACTGTTCGGGGGAGAGGGCGACATCCGCACCTACTTCGCACCTGGACGTGTAAACCTGATCGGTGAGCACACCGATTACAACGGAGGCCACGTATTTCCATGTGCACTGACCATCGGAACCTACATGGCAGCAAGAAAACGAGAGGACAGAAAGCTTCGTTTTTACTCTATGAACTTTGAAAAACTCGGCGTGGTAGAATCTTCCCTTGATGAATTTCAGATGGGCAAAGAAGGCAACTGGACCGCATATCCGAAGGGAATGATGTGGGCATTTTGCCAGAAGGGCTTCCCGGTAGAGCAGGGCTTCGATATCGTGCTCTACGGAAACATTCCGAACGGCTCCGGCCTTTCCTCTTCCGCATCCGTTGAGACCGTAACCGGCGTAATGCTGCGTGACATGTTCGGCTACGACACCATCTCCATGATCGGCATCGCTCTGTACGGCCAGTTCTCCGAGAACAACTACAACGGCGTCAACTGCGGTATCATGGATCAGTTCGCCATCGCCATGGGCAAAAAGGACTGTGCGATCTTCCTTGACACCAGCGATCTGAAATATGAGTACGCACCGGTTAAACTGGAAGGCGCAAGAATTGTCATCTCCTGCAGCAACAAGAAACGCGGCCTTGGCGACTCCAAATACAACGAGCGCCGCAGCGAGTGCGAGACTGCTCTGGCTGAGATTCAGAAAGTCAAAGACATCAAGAGCCTTGGCGAGCTGACCGAGGAAGAGTTTGAGGCAGTGAAAGATGCCATCAAAGATCCGGTCCGCCAGAAACGTGCAAAACATGCTGTTTACGAGAACCAGAGAACCGTTCAGGCCGTTGCAGCTTTAAAGGCAAACGACATCGCAAAATTCGGCGAGCTGATGAACGCATCCCACGTTTCCCTGCGTGATGACTATGAGGTAACCGGCATCGAGCTGGATACTCTTGTGGAAGAAGCATGGAACTGCCCGGGTGTCATCGGATCCCGTATGACAGGCGCAGGCTTCGGCGGATGCACCGTCAGCATCGTAAAAACAGAAGATATTGACAACTTCATCGCAAAAGTAGGCGCAGCTTACAAAGAAAAAATCGGCTATGCCGCAGACTTCTATGTCGTAGACATCGGAGACGGCGCAGGCGTATTAAAATAAGAAATAAAAAAGCTGGATCGGCAGCAGGGAGGAAGCTACAGTGATTAACGAGAGTATTGCAAAACTGGTAAAATATGGAGAAAATGCCGGTCTTGTTTCGGGACTGGATAAAATCTATGCGACAAACCGGCTTCTGGAAGTCATGCAGATTTCCGATTACGAAGAGCCGGAGCAGATTCCGGAGACCCCGGATCTGGAAGAGACTTTAAATGAACTGCTTGATGATGCAGCTAAGCGCGGTCTTCTCGAACACAACAGCGTCGTTTACCGCGATCTGTTCGATACGAAACTGATGGACTGCCTGATGCCGCGCCCTGGAGAGGTGGTAAAGAAGTTTGAGGAACTCTATGCGAAGAGCCCGCAGGAGGCAACCGATTACTTCTACAAACTGAGCCAGGATTCCAACTACATCCGCAGATACCGCATCGCAAAGGATATCCGCTGGAGCGTACCGAGTGCCTACGGCGATATCGATATCTCGATCAACCTCTCCAAACCGGAGAAGGACCCGAAGGCGATCGCGGCTGCAAAACTGGCAAAACAGAGCGGTTATCCGAAATGCCTGCTCTGCAAGGAGAATATGGGCTATGCGGGACGCGTCAACCACCCGGCGCGCCAGAACCACCGCATCATTCCGCTGACGATCAATCAGACGGAGTGGGGATTCCAGTACTCGCCATATGTGTATTACAATGAGCACTGCATCGTGTTCAATTTCCAGCATAACCCGATGAAGATCGAACGCGCGACCTTTGTGAAGCTGTTTGACTTTATCAAGCTGTTTCCGCACTACTTCATCGGTTCCAATGCGGATCTGCCGATCGTGGGAGGCTCCATTTTAAGCCACGATCATTATCAGGGCGGCCACTATACCTTCGCAATGGCGAAAGCGCCGATCGAGCGCTATTTTACCATCAAAGGATACGAGGATGTGGAAACCGGCATTGTCAAATGGCCGCTGTCCGTCATCCGGATCCGCCACAAAGATGAGAAACGGCTGATCGATCTGGCAGAGCATATCCTGAACTGCTGGAGAGGTTACACGGATGAGGATGCGTTTGTATTCGGCGAGACTGACGGAGAGCCGCACAACACGATCACGCCGATCGCAAGAAAAGTGGGCGATACGTTCGAACTCGATCTGGCACTGCGCAACAACATCACGACGGACGAATGCCCGCTCGGTGTTTACCATCCGCATGCACAGTATCATCACATCAAAAAAGAGAACATCGGCCTTATTGAGGTTATGGGACTTGCGATTCTGCCGGCGCGCTTAAAAGATGAGCTGGAAGAGCTTTCCAAATGCCTCGTAGAGGGAAAAGATGTCCGCGCTGTCGCAGAGCTGGAGAAACATGCCGACTGGGTAGACGAATTCCTGCCGCGCCATCCGGAGCTGAACAGCGAAAATGTGATGGATATCCTGAAAGAGGAAGTCGGAAAAGTCTTTGTCGGCGTACTCGAGGATGCCGGCGTTTACAAGTGCACCGAGGAAGGCAGAAGTGCATTTGCAAAATTCATGGAAACGTTGTAGAATAAACTAAATGCTTCAATTAACCCGCTGCGGCAAAAAAGCAGCAGCGAAGGAAAACATGGAGGATACCAAAATGAAAATCTTAGTTACTGGCGGTGCAGGCTATATTGGAAGCCACACCTGTGTGGAACTGCTGAACGCAGGCTATGACGTTGTTGTCATGGACAACCTTTACAATGCAAGCGAGAAAGCCATCGAGCGTGTAGAACAGATTACCGGAAAGAAAGTAACCTTCTACAAAACCGATATGCTGGACCGCGAAGGCGTAAAGAAAATTTTCGACAACGAGAAAATTGACGCTGTCATCCATTTCGCAGGCTTAAAAGCAGTCGGCGAGTCCGTACATAAACCGATTGAATATTATCACAACAACATGACCGGAACCCTGATTCTCTGCGATGAGATGAGAAACCACGGCGTAAAGAACATCATCTTCAGTTCTTCTGCAACCGTATACGGCAATCCGGCACAGATTCCGATCACCGAGGAGTGCCCGAAGGGAACCCCGACCAACCCATACGGCTGGACAAAAAGCATGCTCGAGCAGGTTCTGACCGACATCCACACCGCAGATCCAGAATGGAATGTTATCCTGCTTCGTTACTTCAACCCGATCGGAGCGCATAAGAGCGGCCTTATCGGAGAGGATCCGAAGGGCATCCCGAACAACCTGCTTCCGTATGTCGCACAGGTTGCCATCGGAAAACTCGAGTGCATCGGCGTTTTCGGTGATGACTACGATACTCCGGACGGAACTGGTGTCCGCGATTACATCCATGTTGTTGACCTGGCACGCGGCCATGTAAAAGCCATCCAGAAACTGGCTGACAACGAGGGCGTTTCCATTTACAACCTCGGAACCGGCAAAGGCTACAGCGTACTCGATGTGATCCACGCATTCGAGAAAGCATGCGGCCATCCGCTGAAATACGAAATCAAACCGCGCCGTGACGGTGATATCGCAACCTGCTACTCCAAATGCGACAAAGCAAAAGAGGAGCTTGGCTGGGAGGCTGAGTACGGCATCGAGGAGATGTGTGCCGATTCCTGGAACTGGCAGCAGAAGAATCCGAACGGATATAACGACTAATGTAATGTGAGTGTTATCTGGCGGTCCGCCGATACTTGAAAGAGTGTCGGCGGGCCGTTTTTGTATAGATAAATTCAGTCTTTTTTCACAAAGTCCGGCTTGCTAATTAAGAGGGAATCCGATATAATGTAAGAGTTAAAGTGTCCGTAAAAAAAGAGGGGCGGTTTGACATACAAGGAGGAAAAGCATGGACGATAGAAAAAATCAGAACCGGGAACCAGAAAACGGCTCCGGGGGAGGACCGAAAAACAGACAGACGATACTCATTATCCTGATCTGCCTCCTCGTCAGCCTGATGGTGATGGGACTTCTGAACAATGCCCTTGGGGGAATTACTTCCGAGGATCTTGACTATAGCAAATTCCTGGATATGGTAAACAACGATGAAGTGCAGGAAGTTGTCTTGAAATCGGGAACACTGACCGTAACGCCGAAAGACCAGAAATCGGAGGGAATCACCTATCAGGTAACGATGATGGGAGATGAGCAGGAGCTGGTCGATCTGTTACAGGAGAAAGGCATTACGTACCACAAAGATCCGCCGGATTCTACCGGAACGATCATTTACACATTGCTGACCGTCATTCTGCCGGTTGTGATGCTTGTCGCTGTCATGGTATGGGTGATGCGCAGCATGAACAAAGGCGGCGGAGTCATGGGCGTAGGAAAGAGCAGAGCAAAGGCCTACGTACAGAAAGAAACCGGCGTGACATTCCGCGATGTTGCGGGACAGGACGAGGCAAAAGAATCGCTCCAGGAGGTTGTGGATTTCCTGCATAACCCTGGAAAATACACGACAATCGGTGCAAAACTTCCGAAAGGAGCACTTCTTGTAGGCCCTCCTGGAACCGGAAAAACACTGCTTGCCAAAGCCGTAGCCGGTGAGGCGCACGTACCGTTTTTCTCGATGTCCGCTTCGGAATTTGTCGAGATGTTCGTCGGTGTCGGTGCATCGCGTGTGCGTGACCTGTTTGAGGAAGCAAAGAAAAACGCACCGTGCATCATCTTTATCGATGAGATCGATGCGATCGGAAAGAGCCGTGACAACAGCTACAACAGCAACGACGAGCGGGAGCAGACGTTAAACCAGCTCCTCGCCGAGATGGACGGATTCGACAGCTCCAAGGGTATTCTGATCCTTGCGGCCACAAACCGCCCGGAGGTTCTTGACCCGGCGCTGCTGCGTCCAGGCCGTTTTGACCGCCGGATTATCGTAGAAAGACCGGACCTGAAAGGCCGTGTGGAAATCCTGAAAGTACACGCCAAGAACGTATCGCTCGATGAGACGGTTGATCTCGACGGCATCGCACTTGCGACATCGGGAGCCGTTGGTTCTGATCTTGCAAATATGATCAACGAGGCAGCGATTCTTGCGGTCAAGAACGGAAGAAAAGCCGTTTCCCAGAAGGATCTTCTCGAGGCAGTCGAGGTTGTCCTCGTCGGAAAAGAGAAGAAGGACCGCATCTTAAGCCAGGAAGAGCGAAAGATCGTTTCCTACCACGAGGTAGGCCACGCACTTGTTACTGCACTGCAGAAGGATTCCGAGCCGGTACAGAAAATCACGATTGTGCCGCGTACGATGGGTGCGCTCGGCTACGTCATGCAGGTGCCGGAGGAGGAGAAATACCTCAACACGAAGAGCGAACTCGAGGCGATGATCGTCGAGTGCCTCGGTGGAAGAGCGGCAGAGGAGATCGTATTCGGCAATGTGACAACGGGAGCTTCGAATGATATCGAGAAAGCGACGAAGATTGTCCGCGCGATGATCACGCAGTACGGTATGTCGGAGAAATTCGGTCTGATCGGTCTTGCGACCCAGCAGAATCAGTACCTCGACGGAAGAATGGTCTTAAACTGCGGCGATGCCACAGCAACCGAAATTGACCACGAGGTCATGAAGATCCTGAAAGAGTCGTATGAGCAGGCAAAAGAACTTCTGGCAGCTAACCGCGATGCGATGGATGAAATCGCAGCTTACCTGATCCAGAAAGAGACGATCACCGGAAAAGAATTTATGGAGATTTTTCATCAGGTGATTGCAAAACGGAATGGAAACGCGGAAGAAGCGGTTGAAAATCCAGAAATATAAAAAGAAAGCGAAAAGGCCCGGCGGGAGCAGAGAAAACGATCTCTGCACGCTGGGCATTTTCAACATTACAGTCCCAAAAAGAGGAGGGTCATATGGCGTTTGATATCCAGGAAGAACTGAAAAAACTGCCGGGGAAACCCGGCGTCTATCTGATGCACGACGCGGACGATACAATTATCTACGTAGGAAAGGCGATTTCGCTGAAAAACCGTGTCCGCCAGTATTTCCAGACGAGCCGCAACAAAGGGCCGAAGATTGAGCGGATGGTCACGCATATCGCCCGTTTTGAGTATATTGTGACGGATTCCGAACTGGAGGCGCTCGTGCTGGAGTGCAACCTTATCAAAGAGCACCGTCCGAAATACAATACGATGCTGAAAGATGACAAGGCGTACCCGTACATTAAGGTGACCGTGAACGAGGATTTTCCACGCATTCTGTTTTCCCATCAGATGAAGAAGGACAAGGCGAAATATTTCGGCCCGTACACAAGCGCCGGAGCTGTGAAAGATACGATCGAACTGTTGCGGAAGCTGTACGATATCCGTTCCTGCAATAAGAGCCTGCCAAAGGAGATCGGCAAAGACCGCCCGTGTCTTTACTATCACATCCACCAGTGTAAGGCACCGTGCCAGGGATACATTTCCAAAGAAGAGTACGGCGAGCAGATCAAAAAGGCGATCAGTTTTCTGAATGGAAATTACAATGACATGATCAAAGAGCTGACTGGAAAAATGACGGAGGCGGCTGAGGAGATGCGGTTCGAGCAGGCGGCGGAGTACCGTGATCTGATCGACAGCGTGCGCAGGATCGGCGAGCGGCAGAAGATTACGAACAGTGACGGCGAGGACAAGGATGTCATTGCGCTTGCGATGGACAAAGAGGATGCGGTGGCGCAGGTCTTCTTTATCCGGAACGGAAAGCTGATCGGGCGGGAGCATTATTATCTGCGGATCGGCGAGGAGGAGCAGAAAAGCGAGGTGCTGCTCACGTTTATGAAACAGTTCTATTCCGGCACGCCGTTCATCCCGCGGGAAATCATGATTTCCGAGGAGATTGCCGAGCAGGAGCTGATGGAAGAGTATTTAAGCAGCAAACGGGGCCAGAAGGTCCGCATCCGCGTGCCGAAAAAGGGCAGCAAGGAAAAAATGGTGGAACTGGCAGAGCGGAACGCACAGATCGTTCTCGACCAGGACCGCGAGCGGATTAAGCGGGAAGAGGGTCGGACGGTCGGTGCCGTAAAAGAGATCGCCAGATGGCTGAACCTGCCGTCGATCGACCGCATCGAGGCGTACGATATCTCCAATATCAGCGGTTTCCAGTCGGTCGGCTCGATGATCGTCTACGAGAAAGGAAAGCCAAAGCGCGCCGATTACCGAAAATTCAAGATCAAATCCGTCGAGGGACCGAACGATTACGCCAGTATGAAAGAGGTCTTAAGCCGCCGTTTTCTGCGCGGCATCCAGGAGGACAGCGGTTTCGAGCGGCTGCCGGACCTGATCATGATGGACGGCGGACGCGGCCAAGTTAACATTGCGCTTGAGGTGCTTGAAGAAATGGATCTTGCGATTCCGGTCTGCGGTATGGTAAAGGACGACAAGCACCGCACGAGGGGTCTGTATTTCCGAAACGTGGAAATCCCGATCGACCGGAACAGCGAGGGCTTCAAACTGATCACACGCGTGCAGGACGAGGCGCACCGCTTTGCAATCGAATACCACCGCCTGCTGCGGAGCAAAGGCCAGGTCCACTCGATTCTCGACGACATCCCGGGCATCGGGCCGACAAGAAGGAAAGAACTGATGCGTCATTTTCAGGGAATTGATGATATCAAGGCGGCAACCGTGGAAGAACTTTCCGGACTTCCGGGCATGAATAAAAAGGCGGCGGAGCAGGTTTACACATTCTTTCACGCACCTGCACAGGAGGAAAATGAGGATTCGTCAAAATAGTTAAATTTCTAGGTTGCCCGTGATGCTTTATTGTGCTAAAATCATAGAAGAGACGGATTTAAAAAGACGTCGAATGAAGTCGGAGGACAGGAAAATGAAAGAAATTGAAATGACCAAAATGGTGGAGGAAATGGATCTCCGCAACCTGACACCAGAGGTTGATATGACAGATCTTGTCATTGCCACACCGGATATCAACCGTCCTGCACTGCAGCTGACCGGTTACTATGAGCATTTTGCCAATGAGCGTGTGCAGATCATAGGTTATGTAGAGTTCACGTATCTGCAGCATCTTGAAGAGAGCGAGCGCGTCCGCGCGTTTGAAGAGTTTGTAAGCCGCAAGATCCCATGTGTCATTTTCACCACGAAGATGATTCCGGGACCGGAAATTCTGGAGCTGTGCAATCGTTATCAGGTACCGGCCTTTGCGGTAGACAAATCGACTTCCGTTTTCATGGCTGAAATCATCCGCTGGCTGAATGTCCAGCTTGCCCCGATGATCTCCATCCACGGCGTGCTGGTCGATGTATTCGGCGAGGGCGTTCTGATCATGGGCGAGAGCGGAATCGGAAAGAGCGAGGCTGCACTGGAGCTGATCAAACGAGGCCATCGTCTCGTCAGTGATGATGTGGTTGAAATCAGCCGTGTCAGCGACATTACGCTGGTCGGAACGGCACCGGATATCACGCGTCACTTTATCGAGCTGCGCGGTATCGGTATCATCGACGTCAAGACGCTGTTTGGTGTCGAGAGCGTAAAGGATACCCAGTCTATCGACCTTGTTATCAAGCTTGAAGAGTGGGACAAAGAGAAAGAATACGACCGTCTGGGCCTGGAAGAAGAGTATATTGAGTTCCTTGGAAACAAGGTTGTCTGCCATTCCCTTCCGATCCGTCCGGGCCGTAACCTGGCGATCATCGTAGAAACCGCTGCTGTCAACCACAGACAGAAGAAGATGGGCTACAATGCCGCACAGGAGCTGTACCGCCGTGTACAGGCTAACTTAGTGAAAAAAAGAGAGGAGAAGTAAGAAAATGGCAAACTATGTATTTGGAATCGATGTTGGGGGTACTTCAGTAAAATGCGGACTGTTCCAGACAGACGGAACTCTGTTGGAAAAATGGGAAATCCCGACCCGCACCGAAAACGGCGGAAGCGAAATTCTGCCGGATATCGCAAAAAGCGTAAAAGCAAAAATGGCTGAGAAGGGCATTGACGTACCTGGCCCGGTTAATGACAAAGGTGAGCTTTCCATCGCAGTCAACCTGAACTGGGGATATAAAAATATCGTAAAAGAGCTTTCCGACGAACTCGGCGGAATGGCAGTAAAAGCAGCAAACGACGCAAACGCAGCAGCTCTCGGTGAGATGTGGGCAGGCGGCGGAAAGGGAAGCAAGAACCTGGTTATGGTTACCCTTGGAACCGGTGTCGGCGGCGGAATCATCGTGGACGGCAAGATCGTAGCAGGTGCTCACGGCGCAGGCGGCGAGGTTGGTCATGCATGTGTTGATCCGGAAGAAGAAGCGGTCTGCAACTGCGGAAACCACGGATGCCTCGAGCAGATGACATCTGCAACCGGTATCGTTCGTCTGGCAAAGAAATATCTGGCATCCCATGATACTCCGTCTTCTTTAAGAGAAAGAGGAGAGTCCATCAGTGCAAAAGCTGTCTTTGATGCATTAAAAGAAGGCGATGCAGCAGCAGAAGCAATCGTTCAGGAGTTCTCCGCGTACCTCGGAAGAGCACTTGCAGTATTCGCATGCGTTGTTGACCCGGAAGTTATCGTAGTCGGCGGCGGTGTATCCAAAGCAGGCCAGATCCTGATCGACGGCGTAGCTAAATACTACCGTGAAGCAGCATTCATCGCATGCAAAGATACCCCGATCGTACTCGCTTCCCTTGGAAACGATGCTGGTATCTACGGCGCAGCAAAAATGCTGATTGACTAATTGATTCAGATGGAAAAAGAAGTATAGAAAAACCGGTCCTGCTGGCATATGCCAGAGGGCCGGTTTTTTGTGCATAGACTGACTGAAAAAGCTATTCGGAAGAGCCGCTCTCTTCGGACTGCGGCTGTACTTCCGATGTCTCCGCCGGGGTATCCGGTTCTGACGGTGCATCAGGGGTATCCGGTGTGTCGGGAGTTTCTGGTGTATTAGAAGGCGGATCGGCAGGAGCCGGAGTTTCCTGCGGTGCCTCCGTCGGTGTCGGGGTTGCCTGCGGAGTTGATGCTGCAGAAGGGGTTCTGGTCGGCGTCGGTGTTGAGGTCGGCGTGGTGTAGTGGCCCTTGCAACGCTCGGTCGGCAGATCGGATACCGCAAAGTATTCGGTGATGGACGGGCAGCTTGAGCGGGCGAGCAGGCCGGTCTTCGTACAGATCGTTGCCTCCTGTACTGTTGCGGAAGTTTCGAAATCCATATCGGCAAGGCCTTCGTGGATTTCATTCATGACCTTTGCCCAGAGACGTTTGTGGAATTCACGGTCGCTCTCCGGAAACTCCGCGTGTGTATCATACGTTGCCCAGATGGCAGCGGTATAATATGGTGTAAAGCCTGCAAAGACGAGATCCTTGGCCTCGTTCGTCGTACCGGTTTTTCCAGCTGCGTGCATATTGTCGAGGCGGGCGGCAACACCGGTACCTTTTTCCAGAACATCCTCCATGGCATTGGTGAGGAGGGAGGCAGTGCTTGCCTTGAAGACCTGCGTTGCCTTGTTTTCTGTGTTGTCAATTAAAACATTTCCCTTGCTGTCGGTAACCTTTGTGTAGAACACCGGCTTGCGGTACTGGCCGCCGTCTGCGATTGCCGCGTAGGCTGCCGTCAGTTCGAGATCACTGACACCGTAGGTGATACCGCCGAGAGCCAGCGGCTGGATCACATCGTATTCCTCGGAGAGTTTGGAAAAACCAAGCTTCTTCAGATAATCAAAGCCGACCTTCGGCGTAAGCTCGGTCAGTACTTTGACGGCCGGGATATTGATGGAATTGATGATCGCCTGGCGGACGGTAACATCACCATGGTAGGTAAGATCCGAGTTCTGCAGCGGTGTGCCGTCGCTGTAGTTGAACGGCTCATCCTTAATTACCGTAGCGAGTGTAATCTTTCCAAGGTCGAGTGCCGGTCCGTACGCGGAAAGAATCTTAAACGTGGAACCCGGCTGGGAATAATTATCGGTTGCGCGGTTGAAGGTAAGACTTGCTGTTTTTTCGCCGCGTCCGCCGACGATCGCTTTCACGTAGCCGGTGCGCTGGTCCATAAC
>OCQC01001740.1_pt1 | contig 15148 bp, 10 predicted proteins | sample 1538401 | NCBI WGS metagenome assembly OCQC01 (sample SAMN04571689, study PRJEB22368) | human gut metagenome | biome: human gut; material: stool | host: Homo sapiens | place: Luxembourg | collected 2012-08-03 | reverse complement strand
ATAGGAATATTCTGCTCCTTAGCCATCTTACGCATCACATCGCCATATTTTTCAAAGTTTCCAACAAATGACTTGAGTGTACCGTCTTCATTGGTTGTATAGCTGTATCTTGCAACAGGTGTCACAAGTATAGGTGTAGCACCTCTTTGTGTAACGCCATCAACATAATACTGCATCCAGTACCCGAAATCCTCCGGAGATACATATCTGTTAGGTCTTGATGTTGTAGCATCATTATGTCCCCACTGAACAAGTACATAATCTCCCGGCTTGACATCCTCAAGTAAATCGTCGAACTTACCCTCCTCGATGAAGGACTTAGAGCTTCTTCCACCGATAGCTCTGTTCTCAACGATAGCATTTACTGTCTCATAGGTCTGTGCCTGGCTATATTCACAGTCCTTACACTCACGCTCCTCGACAAAATCGCCAAAGAAATTGTGGAGTGTCTGTCCCCATCCTGTCTGTGGATAGTAGTTGCTCTCATAAGTCTGAACCGTTGAATCGGATGCGATAAAGATAGTAGGCTTCTCTCCTGCCGTCTTTTCTGCCGCCTTAGATATGCTGACCTTGCTCACATATACCTTACCGACAGCAGCATCGGACTCACTTGTCGCACTTGCCGATGTCTCAAGGAACTTGATATTAAGAACACCATCAACAAGGCAGGCCGTAATATCCTGTGTGACAGTCTTTCCGGCTGCAACCTTCACCCCTGATGCCTTAGTGATGTTCTCGGCTTCAAGTGAAACCGTAAGTTCTTTATCTGTAGGATTAACAAGCTCAACACTTATCTTATAATCTGCATTGTCAAGTGCAAAATCCAATGTAGATGTATTCTCATAAGTGAATGTTCCGTATCCTGTCTTCTCTGTCTCTGTCCATACCTTGCTCTCTATCGCAAGATATCCTTCCCCATCAGATACATAAGAAGCCTTTCCTGTTGTTACCCTCTCTTCTCTTGGATAGTATACTGCGCCTACCCAGTCTTTAGCTGCATCAGGATACTCAAAATCACTGAAGCCATAACCCGTTTTTGTGTCAAACACTGTGGAAGAATTAATCTTCCCGTCCTTCCCCATAACATATGAACCTGTAGCTGCATTTACCGCCGTAGACTTCTCAGCCGCGCTCACGGTAACTGCACTCACATCCGACAAGGATACACTGCCTGCTACCATAGCCATTGACAGCAGGATGGATGCGCCCTTGCGAATGTTCTTTTTGAATTCTCTTGACAGTTTTCTGCCATTTCTTAACTTCGAATTCATGAACCGCCCTCCATTTGTTACATTTTTATAGTTTTCGTGCATATAAGCGTGCCACTTTATGCATATTAACATTTTTACGAAAAAGTGTAAATGATGTTTTTGTGCATTTTTGTTGTTTTTATGTGCATTTTCAACCAATCTTCATGCATTTTGGAGTACATTCTGTGGATTTAGTACTAGTTTTGCTGCCCAGGGTACTGGCTTTTTGTTTTATTCATGTCTATTTATGTTGATTTTTCGAAAATTAATATTTGTATCTGCCAGACTCATTTTTACAATAATTCAGCGCCCATACATACTTGTCTATCGCACAGAAAAGCGTTAAAATAATGGCAGTAATTCAAGCAATCTTATGATACTCCGATGCGGCAGAATGACTGCTGCCATCGGTATCATTAATATTACGGAGGAGAACAACATGTTAAAAGAATTCAAAAAATTCATCTCTCGCGGCAATGTCCTTGACATGGCTGTAGGTATTATTATGGGTAGTGCTTTTACTGCCATCGTCACATCACTTGTCAATGATATACTGACGCCGATTATCGGGCTTATCATCGGCGGACTTGATTTTGGAGAACTTTCAATCACAATCGGAAGCGCATCGATAGCATATGGCTCCTTTATTCAGGCAGTAATCAACTTCCTGTTAGTTGCACTTTCACTTTTTCTTATTGTCAAAGCAATCAACAAGTTCCATTTCAAGAAAGAGCAGAAGCCTGAAGCTCCTACAACCAAGGAATGTCCTCTCTGCTACTCGAAAATCAATGTCAAGGCTGTAAAGTGTCCTTTCTGCACAGGGGATATACCTTCAGAAAGCAAAAGATAGTATCTCCTATTATATAAAAATGGCAGGCATACCATAAAGCGAATATTCTCCATCAATACACAAAGAATATTGCACATATGGTATACCTGCCATTTCTGCTATATTTTATAAGATACCAAAATTACATGCTTAGCACCGGACTGAGCTAAAATGCGTGCGTACAAAGCACGCAGCAGCCGGCTTATTTCTCCCAGCCATTAAATATCTGTGCAAGCGGTGAATCCGCCGACAGAACAACCGTCTTATTTTTTCCTACCATGGATACTTTAAGCGCATCAAGACTTCTTACAAACTCATAAAATTCAGTCCTCGACTCATCTGCATAAGCCTCCGAAAGTATCTTCATATACTCTGCTTCACCTTCGGCGACAAGTATCTCAGCCTTCATTTGTGCCTCAGATAACATCAATGTCACTTCCTTATCGGTTGTGTTTCTGATAACCTGTGCCTCAGCCTGACCTTCCGCTGTATATGTCGCTGCGATATTGTCACGCTCTGATATCATACGCTCGTACACAGCAGTCTTGTTATCACTTGGAAGGTCAAGTCTCTTGTTCTCGACTGTGATAATCTCTATACCGTACTGCGCCATCGTTGCGCCGATATTGCCCTCTATCGACTCAGCAAGCTCTCCATCCCTCGCCTTTATAACTTCATCCTGCGTCATGGAGCTTATCGTATTCTTGGTAGCGTTAAATACAACTGTGTCGATACGGCTCTCCGCATTTGCTATAGAGCCATTGAGAGTCTGTGCAAACTTCAGCGGGTCTGTTATTCTCCACAGAACATAGCTGTCCGTTATCATAGTTTTCTTATCAGATGTGATAACCTCCGACTCTGCAATATCATACAACAATACTTCCTTTGGAAGCGTATCGGCAGTCTCTAAAAAAGGAATCTTAAAAAGTATTCCCGACGTTGTCTGCACTCTGTCAACTTTTCCAAAACGCTTTACCAGCTTAAATTCATTCTGATTTACAACCACTATTGATGAGCCAAGTGTTATAATTGCCACAAGGGCGATAATTATAATGGCTATTTTTGATTTTTTCATAAGCTCTGCTCTCTTTCTGCCATATATGTGAATCCTAAATAACTAATCCTGTCCATAATGGCATCTGACTAAGTTAATTTTCACTGTAAAATCCCATTATCTTATCAATTTTCATTCTGTGATTCATATGAGCTTCCACTATTATTCACTGAATCTCCTGTAAATGAATCAAGCGGAAGTACCGTCTCCACACCATCCGTTCCGACAATAATCACCTTAAGGTCAGGAAGCACATCCTCCATCGCTTCATAGAACATGCGAAGCTTGGTCACAGTAGGATTCTTTTCATACTCCTCATACATGGCATTGAACCTTGAAACCTGTGCTGTCGCTTCATTGATGCGCTGTTCCTTCTGTGCCTCCGCATTCTTTATGATACCGTCAGCCTGTGCCTGCGCTTCAGGTACCTGCTCGTTGCGGTACTTATTGGCATTGTTGAGCGCTGTCTCCTTGCCCTGCTTTGCTGTCTCAACCGCTTTGAATGCTTCCATTACTTCAACCGTAGGAGGCTCTGAGTCCTGAATTGTGATATTTACAAGCATAATTCCTATGTCCTGATCTTCAAGCTTGCCAACTATGAGCTGCTTTATGTTGGACTGAATCTCCGATTTACCTGTCGTGAGCACGCTGTCAACGTCATAGCTTGCTACAACCGAGCGAATACAGCCCTGTGCAATATTTTTTAATATAAGTTCAGGGTTCTGTGAGTTATATACTGCTTTTACAGGGTCAGTCACCTTGTACTCAACAAAGAAATCAACATTGACAAAATTATAATCCGATGTAATCATAAGCGATTCATCCGTATCAAGCACGTATCCGTCAGCATCCGTGTTGTAGCCCATCGTAAAACCGTGAATTGTCGTATCAACCTTGATTACCTTCTGAATGAACGGAATCTTAAAATGAAGTCCTGAATCCGTGACCGACTGCGGCTTACCAAGCGTGACAAGCACCGCCTGCTCCTGCTCATTAATCTGATATGTAGAATTAAGGGCAAGTATCATTATCACAATCGCTGCAATTATCATCCAGCCAAACTTCCTAAAAAACTTCCCGGACTTCTTAGCTGCCCTCCTAAATTCCTCCTCATCATATACAAAATCTTTGTCTTTACCCATTGTACTCTCCTTTTTTTCCTTTAATATGCATCCAGGACGATATTTTTCCCTGCTACGTCCTGCCGGCTTCTTAAAACCAACCTAATGTAAAAGAACTTCTGCTACGAAAACCATAACAAAAGTTCTGCAATTCCTGCGCTTTAGGTTTGTTAATATATTAACATACTCTCAAATACGTGTCAATATACATTGAAAGCCCCTACACTTCACTGCATTGCAAGTACAGTACTGCACCGCTACGGATTTCAAGTGAATGTAATCGTTCGGCTATGTCGGACTAATATGTCCTGAATGGTACCGGCAAAATTTCATAACATCCGATTGCTACAGACTGTGCTTAGCTATCACCTGCCTCATTATCATTATTTTTCAGTGGATTTTTGCGATATACTATTATATTATAATGATGCTGCCGGCAGATTATATTTCCGGCAATATATATTTTTTACGAGGTACAACCATGTTCACAAAAAAACAGCTCTGGGCGCTTCTCATTCCGCTTATGGTCGAGCAGGTGCTCAATTCACTTATGGGAACCGCTGACACGATGATGGTCAGCAATGTAGGTTCCGCGGCAATCTCTGCCGTATCGCTTGTCGATTCAATCAATACATTGATACTCAACATTTTCTCCGCACTTGCAACGGGAGGTGCCATAGTCTGCTCACAGTATATCGGAAAGCAGCGCACAGACAGGGCAAATGCAGCCGGAAGGCAGCTCATACTGTCAATGTTTACAATATCTGCCGCTATTTCAGCGATATGTGTGATATTCCGTGCTCCGCTTTTATCACTCATATTCGGCAAGGTTGATGCAGATGTCATGGAAAATGCGCTTGTATATATGCTTATAACAGGTCTGTCATTTCCATTCATAGGTCTGTACAACGCATCGGCAGCTCTTTTCCGCTCATCAGGCAACTCCAAGCTTCCAATGACTGTCTCAATGATATCTAACTGTATAAATATTGTCGGAAATGCCATATTCATATTCGGCATTAAAATGGGCGTAGCAGGTGCGGCACTCTCAACACTTATATCAAGAATATTCTGTGCTGTTGTAACCATGTACATACAGACCAAGCCAAAACAGACTATATATATAAGCAATTATCTCGCAATAAGACCTGATTTTTCAATGATTAAAATGATACTTGGCTTCGGTATTCCCACAGGAATTGAAAATGGCATGTTCCAGTTCGGCAAGCTTGCCATACAGTCTACTGTGTCAACTCTCGGAACAACCGCAATCGCAGCGCAGGCTATGACAGCAGTGCTTGAAGCATTCAGCAGCATGGCAGGTATCGGTATCGGGCTTGGCATGGTCACAGTTGTCGGTCAGTGCATCGGTGCCGGACGCAAGGATGAAGCAAAGCGCTATATTCTTAAGCTTACATGGTATGGCGAAGTGTCGGTAATCATATCCTGCGTTCTTCTCTATCTTGCATGTGACCTGATAACAACACTCGGCAAAATGGACCCGGAAGCTGCTGCCCTGTGTAAGCAGATGACACTTGCAATCACAATATATAAGCCTATCGCATGGGCATTCTCATTCATGCCGGGCTATGGAATGCGCGCAGCCGGTGATGTGAAGTTCTCAATGATAACCTCCTCCATAACGATGTGGACATGCCGTGTGTTTCTCACTATCGTGCTCATCCGCGTGTTCGGCTGGGGTCCTATGGCTGTATGGATTGGAATGTTCACAGACTGGACAGCAAGAAGCATATGTTTTGCCACCAGATTCTTTACCGGCGGCTGGATGAAAAAAAGGGCGGTCTGACTGACCGCCCTTTTTTTCATAACAGGATTCGTGTGTCAAAACATGCTGATTTATGTTAAGAGTGTATAACATGTTATATTTATACATATCATCTCTATTGTACGAAAATTCCTTCTTAAAATTTATCAGAACTTCGTGAATATATCCGTCTCTTTCTGAAGTGCAGACGCTATCTGTCTGTTCTCATTCATCTTCTCATTGATGCTGTCCATATCTGCCACAAGTGTCTGAGTGCTCTGTGCTGCACCCTGTACACCCTTCGCACCTTCCTCAATGGCATGTGTGATATCATTTATGGAACCTGCTATAGAGTCAACTTCACTCTTTAATATGTCTGTCTTTTGGGCGAACTCATTCATTACATTTTCAATATATGTGGCATTCTCCCTGTATTGCACACCTCCGTCAACAAAGGTCTCAAATTCAGGAAGTATTGTCTCTTTCATATAATCCACAAGACTGCCTGCATTCTCACTTAAGTTATTGACCGCGCCTGTGACTATGCTGTTAATCTGCTGTATACGGTTAGCTGTCTCACGGCTGGAATCAGCAAGCTTTCTTATCTCTTCAGCCACTACCGCAAAGCCTCGTCCGGCATCTCCTGCTCTTGCTGCCTCAATTGATGCATTAAGTGCCAAAAGATTAGTCTGGCTTGATATATCTAAGATATCGTTGGTCAGACCATTTACCTGCTCAACGCTCTTACTGTCCTCTATAGCCTTATCTAAAACCTCAAGAATCTCATTGACCTTGATATTCGTCTGTTCCATATTGACACGGGCATCCGACTCAAGCTTGTCCGCACTCATTTTCATATTTTTAGAGTAATCATTGATATCGCCTGATTTCTTTGCAATATCGGAAACCTTGTCAAGCACTGCTGCCGCATCGCCTATCTCCTGCATCGTGGCAGAAAGCTCCTCTGTAACTGCCGATAAATCAGCCGCACTGTCATTTGATGTGTGGATATTCTTCTGCACATCACTTACAACCTCCTCAAGCTTCTGTGCGTTGGAGATGATAAGCTTCATAATGTTCTGGAGCTTCTCCATGAAGGTATTGATACCACTTCCTAAGTCAGCCACCTCGTCATTTGAAAGGATTGTAATTCTCCTTGTCAAATCACCCTGCCTGTTGTCTATGCCTTTTATAATTCCTTTTATCTCCTTGTTTGCAACATTAAGCTTACGGATTACGAACATAAATACACCATACAATGTCACTAAAAGCAAAATAACGCTGAGTGCAATTATAAATGTATTGCGCACTCTCGCCGTATTATATTTTGAAGCGAGCTCTTCACCTGCAACACCTGACTGGTTCTTAGCATTGCTCATCATCGCTTCTACCTGTATCACCATGTCATTGCTGTAGTCAGCTATGGAACCATTGGCAAGCTCATATGCCGCAGTTTTCTTGCTGTTACCGCTGTATGCCATGAGATTTCCAATCTCGTATTTTAGTCCCTCGTAGCTTGTAAGGAACTGGTTAAATTCTTGTTCATCATCCTTGGGCATCTGCTTAGAGTATGCCGTAAGCATATCATCAAGCTTTGCCTCCTCCGCTCTTACGGAATCCACAAGTGCAACCATGCTGTCAAAATCTGTTGCAATTATATGCGACAGCGCAAGCTTATGTATGACAGCTGCCTCATTCTGAATCTCGCTGAGACTTATTATATTAGATAAATTTTCATCGACAATTTTTGTTGCCGTATTGTTGACTCTCTTTAAATTGAGCATTGATTCTACATTCGAGAAAACAGCCAAAATACCGAGAATAATAACCGGAATAAGAATAATTGCCTTTAAGCTGACTCTCACTCTCTTTTTATTCATTCACACTCTCCTCCTAACGCTGCGTAATACCCTCAACAAGCTTGTCAAGCAATGACAGAAGCTCATTATCCTGCGTACTTCCTGCAATAAGTGCATCAATAAATGACGTACATGCATCCCAGTAGCTGTTACCGATTCTCTGAAGCACGCCATACTGTGACTGCTCAATTACAGCGGCAATAGCCGGCACCTTCGAAACCTCACCCGAAGCAGCAGCAACCTTATTGGCAGGTCCCTGATTCTGCTCGACAAATCTGAGTGTCTGGTTCTGCTCATTTGTCAGCCACCGGGCAAGCTTAAATGCCCATTCCTTGTTCTGTGAATAATAATTTACACCAATCATCTTATATCCTGTGAATGAAGCCATCTGTATCTGCTTTCCTTTGCAGGTATATGTCGGAAGCTTGCATGCTCCATAATCATCACCCCATACATTTTTTACTGCAACAGCATTCCATACACCGCTGACTGCCGCAATAACCTCGTCATCTGCTGCCCGCTCTACCCAGTCTCCGTCAGGCTGTGAAACAAAACCGGGGCTCGATATTACATCAACTATTGCTCTGGCCACATCAAGACCTCTTATGTCGCCCTCTGTCGTATTCCAGTTACAGTTGTTGGTAATTCCGTCATCATTGATATTCATTGTCAATCCTGTATTTCCAAAAAATGAATACATATACCAGCCGGAATTTAACTCCATAGAGAATTTCTTATCGTTCTCCTCGCATATTGCAAGAATTGAGTCCAATGTCTTTACATCATCTTCCGTAAAATAATCCTTGTTATAATACAGAAAATAACCATTGTCCGCTGTCATCGGATATGCATACAGTACATTATTTACTGTCGCTGCGGCAACAGACTCTGCTATCATTTCATCGCTTACCTCCTGCGCATCAGGAACAGGTGCAAGTTCGCCTCCGGCAACCATTGCACTTAACTGGTCATCAGGAAATGAAAAAACATCCGCCCCATTATAAACATCTCCAAGCAATGCATCCCTCGTATTCGAATCCGGCTGTGCTTCGAGCGTGATTTCAAAATCTGCCTGTCCTTCATACTCCTTGACAAAGCTGTCAATCATCTTCTGCACTGTCGGGTGCTGTGCCTCCTCAGCCCATACTTTAAGTGTAACTTTTCCTGAAGCCTCCTTATTGTCATCCCTGATTGTGTCGTGTACTTCACCTTGTGCACCACCTTCATCAACCGGTGCCTTAACACCGTCCTTCGTACATCCTGTAATTGTACCAAGCGCTAAACTAAGCATTAGCACAACCGCACTGATTCTTTTCGTCATAACATCACCTCTTCATAACTGATTAATTTCAACCTGTAAAATATGTAATTTTTACCAAAAATATATGTTAATTTTACTGTATAATCAAAACTTTTTCAACCATTTATGGCTTATTATATGTTCTGATTACATTAAAATTTGTGAATAAATGATATAAAATTGACAATTTTATGATAAAATGCTAGAATTTTAAACAAAAGTTTTTCTATTTTTTAATGAAACACGGAGTGATTAACAATGGTAAATATTCCTATGAACTCATCAGCACCGCTGACTAAGAGTACAGTCCTCTCCATCAACCAGCAGAAAGTAAGCCAGGCACAAAACACGCAGACTATCCTGTCAATTAATAATGGATATTCTTCATCGCCGCAACAGCCTGCTGCACCCCCGCATTCAGAAAATTCTGCCCCTGCAGTGCAGACATCCTCTGTACAGACATCGGCACCACCTGTCTCCATACCTATGCCAAAGCTCTGCAATCCTATGCAGAAAGGGCAGAAGTTCCCTCTTGAAAATGCAGGCAGGCTCTCTAAAATCAGGGTATGCCTTGGCTGGAATGTGACAAACAGCAGCTGTGACGTTGATGTCTCTGCTTTTTTGTTAAATTCAAGCGGCAAAGTTATCGGAGATACATGGTTCGTATTTTACGGTCAGGAAATAAGCCCTGATGCGAGCACAACCTTCGCTGTAGATAACAGGAACGACAGGGAAATTATATCTGTTGATTTTAACAGGCTTAATTCTGCTGTATCGAAGATAGTTTTTGTTCTTACAATCAACGAAGCTTTAGAAAAGCATCTCAGCTTCAGCATGGTAAAAGATGCCTATATACGCATAATCAACGCCGATAACAACAGTGAGCTTGTAAGCTTTAAGATGGATGAATACTACTCCAACGTAATTTCCATGATGATCGGCGAGCTCTATATTCATAATGGGATGTGGAAGTTCAATGCTGTCGGCAACGGTGTTGCAAGAGATCTGGCAGGACTGTGTGAATTGTATGGCGTCCGGGTTGTATAACATCTATACCTAAATATCATAAGAGAACGAGGTAAATTATAATGCTTAAATTCGAAACAATCAACGAGCTTACTCTCAAGGTAACATGTACCGGCAATGATGTCCTTTTTACCAAAGCAGGAGCATTTATAGCCGGCAACAACTATGGAAACAAGAACTACAGGTTCGAAAAAGTCCTTCTCGGACCGCAGAATAATATAGGTCAGGCTCTCCTAGGCCAGATTGCAAGGCGTGTCACAGGTGAGAATTTTCCTCTTATGAAAGTCAATCTCAACGGTGACTCGGTTACATACTATGCCAGCTACGGACAGCATGTTGTAATATATCATTTAGAGCATGGCGAGACTATCTCCGTTGAGTCCGAGAACATTCTCGCATTCACGCAGGACTGCGATTACAGTGTCAGATTTATCGGTGTAGGCGTTCTCTCACAAAAAGGCTTAGCTACGTCAACACTGACTGCGAGAGGCAGCAATGCATATGTCGCTGTGCTTTCAGACGGTAATCCAATAGTATTAAGCAACATCACATCCGGTGACACAATTTCCGTTGACCCTGACGCTGTTATCTGCTGGATAGGAAATGGCCACTGTGACCCTCAGGTAAAAGCAGATGTATCATGGAAGACTTTTATCGGGCAGGCATCAGGGGAGTCCTACCAGTTCGAATGGCCGGGCAATGCGGGCGTAACAGTAATAATCCAGCCTTCGGAGCGCAATGGCGGAATAAGAGTAAGTATGGATTAACAATAATAGGTAATGTTTTGACACCTGAATCTTATATAAAAGCGAACACAAAAATAGCGTGTGAAAAATCCCTTTTTCACACGCTATTTTTTACCTCCAACCTTACAGCATCTATATGATATTACATTTATATGCTTTTACACAGCTTCATGCATCTTTCCAAAAGCTCGTCAGAGAACACTTTTTTACCTTCCATCTCCTCCACTGCAAAGTCGATATTGAACTTTTCTTTGAAGCCGGCAGGCGCAAGTCCTATGTCAGCAGCTTTTAACATCGGTATATCGAACCTGCTGTCACCGGCAGCCACCGCAGACGATTCATGCATATATTCCATAAATCTTTCTATTGCTCTTCCCTTATTAAGACTCTTAGGAACTATGTAGACCTTGCTTCCGTTATTAAATACATCGACATAGCTTCCGTCTAACTCATTCTCAAGCTGTGACACTACAAGCTCAGGGCTATCGCATTTAGTAAACACAAATAATTTTTCTATATATCTGGCTTCAAAGGTTCTAAGCGGATTGTCTTCTAAAAGCTTCAGGCCTTTTTCAATCTCTCCATTACTCTCTTCTATCTCACGGAGCGATTGTCTGTACCAGTTATCTGCCCTTACGCCATTCTCTAACAATATTCCTCCGTTACACACAAGCGCATACTTAAAAGAACCTGCCTTAAGGTCTATCCTTTCATACTGTTCAACCGTCCTTGTCGATGTGGGAACCACAAGTACATTTTCCTTCAGCTTTTTGAGATATTCGTGTGTGCTCTGTGTAATGAAGGATATTTCTCTTCCCTGATATAATTCCACATTTATTTTATCCAGGCCTATATCATGCTTATATGAATAGATTATTGTATTATCCAAATCGGTAAAAAAAATCATATTAAACTCCAAAAAAATGTGGTACAGCAGGTTTGTCTGTACCACATAAGCTTTAATTAATCTGTGACTGTCTGTCTATTATTTTTTTCTTACAAAAGCCTTTCTTACAAGGTCAACCGGAATTATAAGAAGTGCAAGTGCCATAGAAACAAGGAGTGCCTTGGCATTAAGCATTGTAGTGCTGAATACTTCGCCGCCAATTTCAATGATTACTGTCTGTAAAACGAATATTGCTCCCATGACAAGTACGAATCTCTTATTCTCTCCGATATGCTCAAACAGGTTAAATCTCTCAGACCTTGTATTTAAGCTGTTAAAAATAATCGAGTAGATAAAGAATGCAAACATAAATGTCTTCTTGTATAGCTCAGGGTCTGCACAGTCAGCCGGTGTCACAAAGCTTGTGATTCCTGCTATATTCTCAAGAATCAGAATGGAACCCAGTGTGATAAATATTGAGCTTGTGCCTATTGCCGACTTAATATAAGTGGTAAGAATATTGTCTGTTCTCTTAGCAGGCTTGTCATCCATGTATCTTTTAAGGATTGGCTCTCCACCGAATGCCATAGCTGCAAGTGTATCCATGATGAGGTTAATCCAAAGAATCTGCACAATCGAAAATGGCTCTGTCCATCCAAGGATTGGAGCAAGTATATTCATAAGCAGTGTACTGATGTTAACTGTAAGCTGGAATATAAGGAACTTACCAACTGACTTTGCCATTGTTCTACTGTTAAGCACACAGTCCTTGATGGATGTAAGGCTGTTATTGAGGATAACAACATCTCCTGCTTCCTGTGCAACTGCCGTTCCATCACCCATGGCAAAGCCGATATCTGCCTGCTTAAGAGCCGGAGCATCATTCACACCGTCACCTGTCATGCCGCATACATTGTCAAGCTGCTGTGATATAGATACTAGCCTCTTCTTATCAAGCGGCTTAGCTCTGCTGACTACACGAAGATCAGGAAGCTTCTTCTTAAGCTCCTCATCTGACATATTTGCAAGCTCTTCATGTGTGAGAACGACATCTGTAGCTTCATTTTTGAGGATTCCTGCTTCCTTGGCAATGGCTGTGGCTGTCTCCTCCGCATCTCCCGTAACCATTACTACCTGAATTCCGGCTGAGTTAAGAATCTGTACTGTCTCAACAGCATCCGTACGGACATTATCTCTGAGACAGAGAACTGCAAGCAGCACTGTCTTTCCACCTGTAATCTTAGCAACGGAAAGGAGCTTCATTGTTCTCTTAGCCTGTGCAAGCATCGTATCTTCCAACTTCTTCTTGTCAGCGGCTGTGAACTCTTTTTCCTCACCATCAGGTAATACATAGTGAGTAACCTTATCAATGATATTCTCAGTAGCACCCTTCCAGTAAACTGTGCCATCTTTAAGTGTTGCTGTAGCACACTTCTTCTCTGAGTCGAATCCGCTGACATCAGCTACCTTGTCAGGGTCATTCTTAGAATCATCATAGCCATTTAAAAGTGCATATGAAAGAAGTGCTCTATCCATATTGTTGCTTCCGATAGCTTTTCCTTCGGATATCTTTGCAAGGTTGTTAAGTGTAATTGCTTCGATGAACTCCCTGCTCTGTATATTGCTTACGACCTCTCCCGCACCGGTAATAAATTCTACAAGAGACAGATTACCCTGTGTGATAGTACCTGTCTTATCGCTGAAAAGCACGTTCATATATGCCGAATCTGAGAATGCAGCCTTATGGCTTACAAGGATATTCTTCTTATACATTGACTCAGTATTCATAGACTGCACAAGACTGTTCATCATAGGAAGACCTTCCGGAACTGCCATGATGACGATTGATGCCATGAGCATAACTGCCTCTGCAGCAACAAGGAGAACCGCTACAACAGTAATTGCTTCATTAGCTCTAATCAATGAGAGAACTACATGTAAAACACCTGCTAAAGCTGCTGCTGACACACCGAGCTTACCAATACCTGCCGCTACTACCTCAAGCTTAAGGCTTGATGTATCCTTACGCTCTTCTTCCTCGTCATTTGTAAGAGCTTTGTTAATCTTACCAAGCTCTGACTCATCACCGATTACTGTTGCAACCATGTATGCTTCGCCTGATGTTACAACTGAACCCATGAATATCTTTGAGGATGAAGAATAGTCTGTTGATTCTGCTTCATCCATTGTATCTGTGGCAGTCTTTGACTCATCTCTCGACTCACCATTTAAAGCAGCCTGTGATACTTTGATGTTTCCCTCAAAGACAAGACCATCAACAGGAACCTTATCTCCTGCCTGAACTAAAATAACATCACCTTTCACAAGCTCACTGGTAAGAATATTTATAAGCTTACCATTACGGATTACTTTTGCGAATGTCTTACTGTATTCTTCCTGAAGTGCTTCGCTTCTTGAAGTATTTCTGTACTCGGACAATGTGCTGAATCCGGTTGCAAGTCCTATTGCAAGAATAATACTTATGATCTCTACAACATCATTCTCGCCTGCAAGGGCAGGTACAAATGCTCCGAGAACAGCAATTACAACCTTGAGTATCAATGCTGCACATAATACCTTAATCCAGATATCGTCAAATGCTCCTATAAACATCGACCAAAGAGACTCTGTCTCCTTCTTTGCAAGCTCATTCGTTCCATACTTTGACTTGCTTTCGCTTACCTCAGAATCTGATAAGCCTTTCATCAGCTTCTGTTTGTCAATACTGCTCATCTTTTTCTCCTAACCTCCTGGTTTTTATATTGAAAACAGGGGGAGCTATCAGAGTAGTTCCCCCTGCAATTCAATCCACTACATATATCTCCTGCAAAGTTCCCCGATTCCCGGATCATTAGTTCCCTGACCGATAGCACTGAATTTCCATTCTCCGTTATGTCTGTAAACTTCTCCAAAAATCATTGCTGTCATGCCTGAATAGTTCTCTGTCAGATTGTACCTGCACATCTCATTGTTATTTCTTCCGTCTACAAGCCTGATGAATGCATTCTCAATCATGCCAAAGTGCTGTCTTCTCTGTACTGCCTGATAGATGTTGACAACAATCACTATTCTGTCATACTCAGAAGGTACTTTGGATAAATCAATTACAATCTGCTCATCATCGCCATCACCGGCACCTGTAAGATTGTCCCCCATGTGCTGTACTGTCTTTGACTTATGAGTAAGATTACCAAAATATACCAAATCCGCCTTATCTACGAACTTACCGTTTCTAAGCATAATCGCTGACGCATCGCAGTCGATGGACTGAGTATTGCCGCCACCAAACAGAGATCCCAAAAATCCACCGCC
>OCQC01001731.1_pt1 | contig 15202 bp, 10 predicted proteins | sample 1538401 | NCBI WGS metagenome assembly OCQC01 (sample SAMN04571689, study PRJEB22368) | human gut metagenome | biome: human gut; material: stool | host: Homo sapiens | place: Luxembourg | collected 2012-08-03 | reverse complement strand
TAAAGTACAACGTCCGGAGCGCATTATCCAATTTGGCGAAGGTAACTTTTTACGTGCATTTGTAGATTGGATTATTTATAACATGAACCAGAAGACTGACTTCAACAGCAGTGTGGTAGTGGTTCAACCGATTGATAAAGGTATGGTCGATATGCTGAATGCACAAGATGATTTGTACCATGTCAACCTTCAAGGATTGGATAAAGGAGAAGTGGTTAACAGCTTGACAATGATTGATGTAATCAGTCGCGCATTGAACCCTTATACGCAGAATGACGAGTTTATGAAGCTGGCCGAACAACCGGAAATGCGCTTTGTTATCTCGAACACTACAGAAGCCGGAATCGCCTTTGATCCGACTTGCAAACTGGAAGATGCTCCCGCTTCATCTTATCCGGGCAAGCTGACTCAATTGCTGTATCATCGTTTTAAGACATTCAACGGTGACAAGACGAAAGGTCTGATCATTTTCCCTTGCGAACTGATCTTCCTGAATGGCCACAAACTGAAAGAAACGATTTATCAGTATATCGACTTGTGGAATCTTGGCAATGAATTCAAGACTTGGTTTGAGGAAGCTTGCGGAGTATATGCGACATTGGTAGACCGTATCGTTCCGGGATTCCCTCGCAAGGATATTGCTGCTATCAAGGAAAAGATACAGTACGATGATAACCTTGTTGTGCAGGCTGAAATCTTCCACCTGTGGGTAATCGAAGCTCCGCAGGAAGTGGCGAAAGAATTCCCGGCTGATAAAGCAGGGCTGAATGTATTGTTTGTTCCGTCGGAAGCTCCTTATCACGAACGCAAAGTAACTTTGCTCAATGGCCCTCACACAGTTCTTTCTCCGGTAGCATACTTGTCGGGTGTGAATATCGTGCGCGATGCTTGCCAGCATGAGGTAATCGGCAAGTACATTCATAAAGTGATGTTTGATGAATTGATGGAGACATTGAATCTTCCGAAAGAGGAACTGAAGAAGTTTGCAGAGGATGTATTGGAACGTTTCAACAATCCGTTCGTCGATCATGCGGTAACAAGCATTATGCTTAACTCATTCCCGAAATATGAAACTCGTGATCTTCCGGGATTGAAGACTTATTTGGAACGCAAAGGAGAACTTCCGAAAGGACTGGTACTCGGATTGGCTGCTATTATCACTTATTATAAAGGTGGTGTACGTGCAGACGGGGCTGAAATTGTACCGAACGATGCACCTGAAATCATGAACTTGCTGAAAGAGCTTTGGGCTACCGGTTGCACGAAGAAGGTTACCGAAGGTGTACTGGGAGCAGAGTTTATCTGGGGCGAAGATTTGAATAAGATTCCGGGACTGGCAGCAGCTGTAAAGGCTGATCTGGATTCTATTCAGGAGAAAGGTATGCTTGAAACGGTAAAGGGTATCCTTTAAGTAAATATCATATAAAAACAGCGTCACTGTTCGTTGTGAATAGTGACGCTGTTTTTATGTGTATATATGATAAAAAGATAGTTCTGATAGAAAGGAGAAAAACAGTTTTCTTTCTATTCAGCTTCAGCTGTATGAAGAATGAATGTGGTAGCTCCGATAGTTACGATTGCTCCGTCTTCCATGCGGACGCGGTCTTTATCTCCCAGAATCTCATTCATGAGAAAGGTACCTGTGAGGCTGGGGGCGTCCCGTAATGTGTAGACAAGCTTTCCCTGTTTGTTGCGCTTCACATTAATGATGCAGTGGCGTCTGTCCATACTCATGTCACCGCTTTCGATCGGAGTATTGATAACGGTACCCACGCAACGACGGCCTATCACATTATCGCCTTCTTGCAACGGAAGTACTTGTTTGAAACCAAACACGTTTTCAATAACCGTAATATAACCGAATTCTTCTTTATGAGCCTCCGCTTCTTCTTCCAGGTTCTCTTCTTTTCTAAGGGCTTTTACTTTGCTTTTTCCGAGACGGATGCTGAATTGTTTGCCACAATGTTCGCATTCGAATACAAGCGATTGACCTTCGCTGTATTTGGTTTCATCAAAAAAAAGGTAATTCTCACATTTAGGACAAAGAACTCGTTTCATGCTTCAAAAGGGGATTTATTTTGCCAGTAACCAGGCATTCTTATAAGTTTCGTTTTTTCTAAGCTCCAGTAGTTGTTTGGTAGCTTCTTCGCGATTTCCGAATGAACGGATGCTGACACGTACTTTGCCATCGCTGTTCAAGGCTTTCGCTTCGGCAAATCCTTTTGCCTTTAATTGTTCTGCCATTGCTTCAGCATCTTTCAGACCGATTCCTCCTGCTACGATAATGTGAAAAGGATGATTGGCCTGTGGCTGAACTGCGGGTGTAGCCGGAGCTGTCACTGTCGGCGTAGCCGGAATTGTTGCTGTCGGTGCGGGCGGTGTTGTTTCCTGTTTGGCAACCTTGACTTCTTTGACAGCGATAGGTCTTGAAGTTCTGGATTTATCTGCGGTAACTTTCTTTGGGCCAGTCGCATTCTTTTGATTATGCTTTGTCTCTACAGAAACAGGAGTGACTGCAACCGATTGTTTTTCTATTTGTTCAAAAAGCTCGGCAGGCAACAGCTGGGCATAATTGTTCTTCTCGACATACGTATTTTCTACAGGAGTAGAGAATGCGAAGAACATAACGATAACGGCAATCATTGCCGCAGCATTACGAAGAAGGGTGCGGCTGATGCTGATTTCATACGTTTTCTTTTCTTTCGTCAGACTGGCAGGTACCAGTATTCTTTCTTTTCGCTGCAACGCAGAGAGCTCACGCATCTCAAAAGAATCCAGTCCATATAATGAAGGAGTCGTTATCTTATGATCATAAGGAGTGAATTCGTAGTTTCCGTAAATGTTATAACGGATTTCACCTACGTTTTCCAGATCGGCTTTACCTTCTTCATGAAGAATTTCGACGAATGCGTTCACCTCTTTCTCCACCATACGGGTAGCATCGGCAAAACTGGTGTCATGCGCAGACATATAGGACTGTACCAACACGCCGTCATTCAGTTTAAGCTGAGAATTGAAACCGATGATACGGGTAGGAGGTAAAAAAAGATTTTCTTCTTTTACATAGGTTGCGGGAGCGTAGTGTGCTACGAATCCGCCAAAATTAGGAACGATTACGCAATCGTTCTCTAACAACAGAGCCTCTATGTGTTGTGCTAATTCAATCATAGTGCAAAATTAAGAGATTAATTGAATATATCCCAGAAAACTTCGAAAAAATCACTACTTTTGCATCGTTTTACTTATTACTACTAACGATGAACTATATACAGACAGAAATAGATGGGGTGTGGCTGATAGAACCCAATGTTTATTCTGATGAACGGGGCTACTTTATGGAAGCCTTCAAGAAAGAGGAGTTTGAAGCGAAGATCGGTCCGGTCGACTTTGTGCAGGATAATGAATCGAAATCGTCCTTTGGCGTATTGCGGGGCCTGCATTATCAGAAGGGTGAATACAGCCAGGCAAAGTTAGTTCGCGTTCTGAAAGGAAAGGTGCTGGATGTTGCTGTCGATTTGCGCCGGTCGTCACCGACTTTTGGAAAACATGTCAGCGCATTGCTCAGTGAAGAAAATAAAAGGCAGTTTTTTATTCCCCGTGGTTTTGCTCATGGCTTTGTGGTGTTGAGCGAAGAAGCTGTGTTCATGTATAAGGTAGACAATAAATATGCTCCGCAGGCGGAAGCGTCTATAGTATATAATGATGAAACGTTAGGCATCGACTGGATGCTTGGGGAGTCGCAGATGCTTTTGTCGCCCAAGGATAAAGAGGGCATGGCTTTCAGAGAAGCTGTATATTTTGAATAAACTCTAACAAACGATAGATATGAAAATAGCGATTGTCGGAACCGGTTATGTTGGTTTGGTAACCGGAACATGTTTTGCTGAAATCGGCGTAAATGTAACTTGTGTAGATACGAATAGCGAGAAAATAGAATCTTTGCAGAAAGGAGTGATTCCGATCTATGAGAATGGATTGGAAGAAATGGTACTTCGTAATGTCAAGGCAAAAAGACTGAAATTCACGACTTCGCTAGAGAGTTGTCTGAACGATGTAGAAGTTATATTTAGTGCTGTCGGTACGCCTCCGGACGAAGATGGCAGTGCTGATTTGAGTTATGTGCTGGAAGTTGCCCGCACCATCGGTCGTAATATGAATCAATATAAATTGGTAGTGACGAAGAGCACGGTTCCTGTAGGTACTGCGCGCAGAGTTCGTGCCGCTATACAGGAAGAACTGGATAAAAGAGGAGTGAACATTGAGTTTGATGTAGCTTCCAATCCGGAATTTCTGAAAGAAGGCAATGCTATCAGCGATTTTATGAGTCCGGACCGTGTAGTGGTAGGAGTGGAGTCTGTCCGTGCGGAGAAACTGATGTCGAAACTCTATAAGCCGTTTTTATTGAATAACTTCCGTGTTATTTTCATGGATATCCCATCGGCTGAAATGACGAAATATGCGGCTAACTCCATGTTGGCAACCCGTATCAGTTTTATGAATGACATCGCGAACTTATGCGAACTGGTAGGTGCCGACGTAAATATGGTACGTAGCGGTATCGGTTCTGATACTCGTATCGGACGCAAGTTCCTATACCCGGGTATCGGATATGGTGGCTCTTGTTTTCCTAAAGATGTGAAAGCATTGATCAAGACTGCCGAGCAAAACGGGTATACTATGCGTGTACTTCGTGCGGTGGAAGATGTGAATGAGGCGCAGAAAGGAGTCTTGTTTGAAAAACTGATGAAGCAGTTTAATGGTGATTTGAAAGGTAAGACCATCGCCTTGTGGGGATTGGCTTTTAAACCGGAAACGGATGATATGCGTGAGGCTCCGGGATTGGTATTGATCGATAAACTTCTGAAAGCAGGTTGTCAGATACGCGCATACGATCCGGCTGCAATGAATGAGTGCAAGCGTCGTATCGGTGATGTTATTTATTACGCCCGCGATATGTATGATGCGGTACTTGATGCTGATGTCCTGATGCTGATTACCGAATGGAAAGAATTCCGTCTGCCTTCATGGGCTGTCATTAAAAAGACTATGAATCAGCAAATTGTGCTGGACGGACGCAATATCTATGATAAAAAAGAAATGGAAGAGCTCGGATTTATTTACTCATGCATTGGTAAATAAGATAATTAGAGTATCTTTATACACAAAATTTAGACAAATGACAAAATATGTAGCGATATCGTTAGTAGCGATCTTGCTCGCAGCATGTAACAGCAGTAAGAATCCGCACTCTTCCTCCGGACAAGAGGAGGATTTGAGTGCGAAAGAACTGTTGCAAGGAATCTGGCTGGATGATGAGACTGAGAGCCCGTTGATGCGTATAGAAGGGGATACCATCTATTATGCGGATTCGCAGAGCGCTCCTATTACATTCAAAATCATACGGGATACTCTTTATACTTATGGCAATGATACTACCTATTATAAGATAGATAAGCAGGGTGAGCATATTTTCTGGTTTCATTCGATTACAGATAATATGATCAGATTGCATAAATCTGAAGATCCTAATGATTCGTTATCTTTTGTCGGTCAGGAAATGATTATTCCCACCTATACGGAAGTAACGAAGCGCGATAGTATTGTGAACTATGATGGTAGCCGCTATCGTGCTTATGTATATATCAATCCATCCAAAATGAGGGTGATCAAGACGATATATACTGAAGACGGTATTAGTATGGACAATGTGTACTACGATAATGTGATGCACATTTGCGTGTATGAAGGCAAGAAGAGCCTGTTTGCCAGTGATATTACCAAGCAGATGTTTGAAAGTGTGGTTCCTGCGGATTTCCTGGTGCAGGCAATCTTATCTGATACTAAATTTGTAAAGGTAGACCGGAATGGTTTCCATTATCAGGCTGTTTTATCCATTCCGGAAAGTTCTATTTACAGTATAGCAAATTTGACTGTCAGCTTTAGCGGCAAGTTGGCTATTACTCCGACGAAATAACCAAGTGTTTTTTTAGTTTCTTGCAGGAGAAGAGGGGCGGTTATTGCCTTTTTTTCCATTGTTGTTATTCCTTTTTCCTCCGAAGCTTCTTCTTTTAGAACTGTCACCTCTCTTATTGTTGTAAGAGCGGGGCTTGTATTCCGGTGCTTCTCCTAATTCGGCGGGAACGGGAATTTTATATATTTCTTTTTCAAGAAAGTTCTCGATGGATTTGAAGTTGCTCTGTTCTTTCTCGCTGATAAAGGTAAGTGCCACTCCGTCATTGTTGGCACGTGCTGTACGTCCGATACGGTGCACATAATCCTCGCTGTCATGGGGTACATCAAAGTTGATAACCAATCGGATGTCGTCAATATCGATACCACGGGCAACGATATCCGTAGCAACCAGAATATTGATTCTTCCGGCTTTAAATTCGTGCATGACCACTTCACGTTGAGCCTGTTCAAGATCCGAATGCATTTCTCCTACATTCAGTTTCATCATTTTCAGAGCCTTTGTTACTTCTTTAACCTTGATTTTGGAGGAAGCGAAAATAATCACACGTTCGGGTACTTCGTCGGTGAAAAGGCTGCGTATGATACCTAGCTTCTGATTCTCGTAACATACATAAGCTGCCTGGATGATTTTATCTGCCGGTCTTGAAACGGCAAGTTTGATTTCCGCCGGATTATTCAGAATCGTTTTAGCCAGTTGCTGTATTTTGGCAGGCATAGTTGCCGAGAACATGATTGTCTGTCGTTCTTTCGGCAAATATTTCACGATTTGCATGATATCTTCATAGAATCCCATATCAAGCATACGGTCTGCTTCGTCCAGTATAAAATAAGAAACCTTGGAAAGATCTACATATCCAAGGCTTAAATGGGCTATCAGTCGTCCGGGAGTAGCTATCACTACATCTGCCCCTAACGTAAGTCCCTTCTTCTGTTGTTCGAAAAGGATTCCGTCGTTTCCGCCGTATACGGCAACACTCGATGCGGGCATAAAATAGGAGAAGCCTTCCATTTGCTGGTCGATTTGCTGCGCCAATTCCCGGGTAGGGGACATAATGACACAGTTGATGGCATCTTCGGGATGTCCTCCTTCGGATAACTTATTCAGGATAGGCAGCAGGAATGCTGCTGTTTTACCAGTGCCCGTTTGTGCAACTGCTATCAAATCTTTACCTTCTAGTATGATTGGAATTGCTTGTTCCTGTATAGGCGTGCACTCGTCAAATCGCATGGCGTCAAGCGCATCAAGCACATTTGCATTTAGTTTTAGTTCGGAAAACTTCATTACTTCTTTTTATTTGCCGACAAAGATAAAATAATTTTTGGTCTCAATTACATATTCAAATAAGAATCTTTGAATCCCAGGAAATAGAGCACTCCGTCAAGCCCGATGGTATTGATGGATTGTTTGGCATTTGCCACTACTTTGGGCTTTGCGTGGAAGGCGATTCCCAGTCCGGCGATTCCCAGCATAGGAAGGTCGTTGGCACCGTCTCCAACGGCTATCGTCTGAGCAATATCTACTTTCTCTACCTGAGCGATCAGACGGAGGAGTTCGGCTTTTCGTTTGCCGTCTACTACGTCTCCCAGATAGCGTCCGGTTAATTTGCCATCTACAATTTCCAGTTCGTTCGCATATACGTAATCTATGCCGTATTTCTTTTGCAGATACTGACCGAAATAGGTGAATCCTCCGGAAAGAATCGCAATTTTGTATCCATACTTTTTCAGTACATACATCAGGCGGTCTACTCCTTCCGTAATAGGAAGGCTTTCTGCTATTTCCTGCATGACTGATTCATCCAGTCCTTTTAACAGGGCCACACGGCGTGTGAAGCTTTCTGTAAAGTCTATTTCTCCACGCATGGCGCTTTCTGTAATGGCCTTTACTTCATCGCCTACACCTGCACGGATAGCCAGCTCGTCGATTACCTCAGTTTCGATCAAGGTAGAATCCATATCGAAACAGATCAGACGGCGCATACGGCGGTACATATTATCTTGCTGGAAAGAAAAGTCCATCTCCTGTTCGCTAGCCAGCTGCATCAGTCGCTCTTGCATGGCGATACGGTCTTTCGGGGTACCGCGTACGGAGAACTCGATACAGGCACGGGTACGGGTATCCGTTTTGTCCTCATCCAAAGGGATACGCCCTGTCAGACGTTTGATGGCATCAATGTTTAAGTCTTGTTCTGCTAGTACGCGGGTAGCGGCAGAGATCTGTCGGGCGGACAGTTTGCGGCCCAATACCGTCAGTATATAGCGGTTTTTCCCCTGCATACCTACCCAGTTCTCATACTGGTCGGTTCCTATCGGTTCGAAACGAATGGTTACTCCCAATGAAGATGCCTTAAACAGCAGCTCCTTCATTATGAATCCGGAATGCCTTTCTTCGCTTCTGAAAAGAATGCCTAACGACAACGTATTATGGATGTCCGCCTGTCCGATATCAAGGATAGTAGCGTCATACTTGGCAAGTATTTCAGTTACGGAAGCGGTAAGTCCCGGACGATCTTCGCCGGTAACTCGAATCAGAATCAATTCAGTATTTGATGGTTGCATAAAAAATAGACTTTAACGCTGCAAAAGTAGAGAAAAAAGTTCGTTTTTATGCTAAATAACATAAAAAGTTATACTCAAAAAGTAAGATTTTTGCTTGTTTTTTTGGAAGTTAATTTAATAATTACTTACCTTTGCACCCGGTTTCAAAATTAAAGGCACTGATAATCAGCGGATTCCTCTTCGCCTGATGCCTGAAAAGACAACGTTTCGGGAAGAAACCACTGTTTAAGGACAGTCCCCGGATAGTATTAACTAAAACCGCATTACATGAATTCTTATGTAAAATGGATTTTTGTTGTATTACTGATTTGTTCCTTGACCGCTTTCGTTGAGAAAGACAAACCTACCGGAGGTTTGAGTGAGGGTGACGTAGCCCCTGATTTTAAAATCGAATCTGCGTCGAATGGGCAACCGGCTTTTAAGTTGGGTAATTTGAAAGGTAAATATGTGTTGCTTAGTTTTTGGGCAAGTTATGACGCGCAATCCCGGATGCAAAACGTAAGTTTGAGCAATGTGCTTCGTTCTTCCCGTAATGTGGAAATGGTTTCTGTTTCGTTTGACGAATACCAGTCAATCTTTAAGGAAACCGTTCGTAAGGACCAAATAGTTACGCCCACTTGTTTCGTGGAAACAGAAGGCGAGGACTCCGGATTATTTAAAAAGTACCGTTTGAATCGGGGGTTCACAAACTATTTATTGGATGGAAATGGTGTGATTATAGCCAAAAACATCTCTGCTGCAGATCTTTCTGCTTATGTAAACGAGATTGGTTGACAGTCTCAAAAAAGTAAGGAGAAAGAGGGATTTTCCGGATCACCGTTTGGTGATTAAAATGGAGAATAGACAAAAGAGGAAATGGATACAACAAAAAAGTTCCGCCTGTACTTGCTTTCGGCAAGAATAGGCGGAACTTCTATTTTAGATCTCCTGAATCTAAGTTTTATGTTTCCTTATTTAGGTGCTTTCTGATACAGATAGAATGCGATGCCTGCATAGAGGATATTGGGAATCCAGACTGCAATCGCAGGGGGCACGTTACCGTTTATGGCAAAGGTAGAAGTGATTGTCTGGAACAGGATATAAGAGAAGCTAAGCCCTAATCCGATACCCAGATGAAGTCCCATACCACCCTTCGTTTTTCGTGATGAAAGAGAAACTCCGATGATTGTCAGAATAAACGAAGCAAATGACATTGCAATTCGTTTGTGGTACTCAATTTCAAACTCCTTGATATTGGCAAATCCCCGTCGTTTCTGCTTTTCGATATATTCGCTCAGTTCCGGACTGGTCAGCATCTCCTGTTGATTCTTCATGATCAGGAAGTCTGACGGGTCCATATTTATGATAGAGTCGATCCGGTCTCCTTTGGTGATCTTTTCTTTTAGTCCGTCCAGTTCACGTACCATATAGTCGTGAATGGTCCATTTGTTGACCGTTGTTGTATCGTAAGTGATACGGCGTGCCGTTAAGTGGGAAACAAGTTTCTTGTCGACAAACTTATCCAATGAAAAGCGGTTGCCGGTTTTCATTCCGTCATTGTAATTATCGATATAGGCTATGACACCACTGTCCACTTCCAGCTGCACGTTCCGGACCGAGTTGACTTTCTTGGGTTTGATGTATTTATCTTCAAAGTTCAGACGGGTAACACTGCCTTTGGGAATGATGAACGAACTCATCATGAATGTTGCCGCGGCAATGATGGCAGCAGAGATCATATAAGGTCGCATCATTCTTTTGAAACTCATACCGGTGGAGAACATGGCAATGATCTCAGAGTTCTCCGCCAGTTTGGAGGTAAAGAAGATAACGGCGATGAATACGAACAGCGGACTGAACAGATTGGAGAAGTAGGGGATGAAGTTCATGTAGTATTCAAAGATGATCTTGTCCCAAGGGGCTTCATGCTCCATCAGCTTGTCCATCTTCTCGTTGAAGTCGAATACCACCGCAATTGAGATAATCAATGCAATAGCAAATACATACGTCCCCAAGAATTTCTTGATGATATACCAATCCAGCCGTTTTATTAATCGATTGCTTTTCATTCTTTATAATCTTGTTGACACTCTTTTTACCATCATCGGCTTCCAGGTAGAGAAATCTCCGGCAATGATATGTTTCCGGGCTTCACCTACCAGCCACAGGTAAAATGCCAGATTGTGTATAGAAGCAATTTGCATTGCCAGTAGTTCTTGTGCGTGGAAAAGGTGACGCAAGTACGCTTTGCTGTATAGCGTGTCTACAGCCGAAGCTCCGTCTGCCTCGATGGGAGAGAAGTCTGTTTCCCATTTCTTGTTTCGCATATTGATGATGCCGTCTTTGGTAAACAGCATGCCATTTCGTCCGTTTCGGGTAGGCATAACACAGTCGAACATATCGACTCCGCGTTCAATGCCTTCAAGGATATTTACGGGGGTACCGACTCCCATCAGATAGCGGGGCTTGTCTTTGGGAAGAATCTCGTTGACAACCTCTATCATCTCGTACATCTTATCTACCGGTTCGCCTACGGCCAGTCCGCCGATTGCATTGCCATCCGCTCCTTTGGAGGCGACGAATTCAGCGGATTGCTTACGCAAATCCTGATAAACACATCCTTGTACGATGGGGAAGAGAGACTGATTGTAGCCGTATTTCGGTTCAGTTTCGTTAAAACGCTGAATGCAACGATCGAGCCATCTGTGTGTCAGCCCTAATGACTTTTTGGCATATGCATAATCCGAATCTCCCGGAGGACATTCGTCAAAAGCCATCATGATATCAGCGCCAATGGTACGTTCTATATCCATCACCTTTTCCGGAGTAAAGATATGTTTGCTGCCATCGATATGCGAGCGGAATTCGGCCCCTTCTTCCCGAAGTTTTCGTATTCCTGCTAATGAGAATACCTGAAAGCCACCGCTATCGGTCAGCATAGGACGATCAAAACCATTGAAGCGATGCAGTCCGCCTGCCTTTTCAATAACGTCCAGTCCCGGACGCAAGTATAAATGATAGGTGTTGCCCAGAATAATCTGTGCCTGGATATCTTCTTTCAGTTCTGTTACATGTACCCCTTTAACAGTGCCCAGTGTTCCCACAGGCATGAAGATAGGTGTTTGTATCTGCCCGTGGTCTGTTGTTATCAGACCGGCACGGGCATTACTTTTAGTGTCTGTATATTGTAACTCAAATGTCATTCCTGGCTGGGTTTCTTTACAGATAAATCAATGGCATCCGCAACTTTTTCGTCTGTCAGCGCAATTGCGAATACTTCTTTTATGTCGTTTACATAGTGGAATTGCAGTCCTTTCAAATATATGTCCTGAATTTCATCTATGTTCTTTTTGTTTTCGGCACTCATGATAATTTCCTTGATTCCGGCACGTTTGGCGGCAAGAATCTTCTCCTTGATGCCACCTACAGGAAGCACTTTGCCACGGAGGGTGATTTCTCCTGTCATGGCAAGATTGGCTTTCACTTTCCGTTGGGTCAGGGCAGAAGCTAAAGAAGTGGCCATGGTAATACCCGCTGACGGTCCGTCTTTCGGAATAGCACCTTCGGGCACATGGATGTGTATGTTCCAGTTGTCAAAGATGTCTTCATTCAGATGGAGGATAGAAGCGTGTGCTTTGATGTATTCAAGTGCCAGCATAGCTGATTCTTTCATTACATCTCCCAGATTACCTGTTAATGTAAGACGTGCACCCTTACCACGGCTCAGACTCGTTTCTACAAAGAGTATTTCACCGCCGACGGCAGTCCATGCCAATCCGGTGACTACGCCTGCATAGTCATTTCCCTGATACTTGTCACGTGTATACTCCGGCGCTCCCAGGAATTCATACAAATCAGTCGGTTTAATCTCTGATTTGGCGAAATAACCGTCTGTTGCATATTGACGGGCAGATTTGCGGAGAATCTTGCCGATTTTCTTTTCCAGTTCACGGACGCCGCTTTCACGGGTATATGATTCGATAATCGCTTCCAAAGTATCTTTCGGAATCTTGATATCCGTCTTTTTAAGTCCGTTTGCTTCCAGTTCTTTCGGCAACAGGTGCTTACGGGCTATTTCAACTTTTTCTTCTGTGATGTATCCGCTGACTTCAATCAACTCCATACGGTCGAGCAACGGGCCGGGGATCGTATTCAGATTATTGGCAGTTGCAATGAACAATACTTTGGAAAGGTCATAATCTACATCCAGGAAGTTATCATGGAAAGAGGTATTCTGTTCCGGATCAAGTACTTCCAGCAAAGCTGATGACGGATCGCCCTGACGGTCGGCACTGACTTTGTCGATCTCATCCAGTATAAATACAGGGTTAGAGGCCCCTGCCTTAATCAGACTCTTGATGATTCGTCCGGGCATAGCGCCAATATAAGTTTTGCGGTGACCGCGAATTTCTGCTTCATCGTGCACACCACCCAAAGACATACGGACATATTTTCGTTTCAGTGCCGATGCGATGGATTTTCCGAGGGATGTTTTACCAACTCCCGGAGGGCCGTACAAACAGATAATAGGTGATTTCATATCGCCTTTCAGTTTTAATACGGCAAGGTGTTCCAAAATACGTTCTTTTACTTTTTCCAGTCCGTAGTGGTCTTTATTCAACGTCTTTTCTGCATTTTTCAAATTCAGATTGTCTGTTGTATAAACACCCCAAGGCAGGTTGAGCATTGTTTGCAGGTAGTTGAGCTGTACGCTGAAGTCCGGTGATTGCGGATGTGTACGTTCCAGTTTCGCTAGTTCCTTCAGGAAAGTATCTCTGACTTCCGCATTCCAGTGCATTTTAACTGCTTTCAGACGCATCTCTTCAATTTCCTGCTCCTGACCGCTGCCGCCCAGTTCATCCTGAATCGTTTTGATCTGTTGCTGGAGGAAGTATTCACGCTGTTGCTGATCAATATCCTCACGGGCACGCATTTGGATGGATGCCTTGATTTCTGCCAGCTGTACTTCGCGATTCAAGACTTCCAATAGATGATAAGTACGCTCTCTTAGTGAGTTGATACTTAATAAATCCATCTTCTCATCTTTCTTGAATGGCAGGTTGGCACAAATGAAATTAATGAGGAACATCGGATTACTGATGTTTTTTATAGCAAATGACGAGTCCTGATGCATTTCTGATGATTTGATATAACGCATCGTCAAGTCCTTGCATGTTTCCACCAGAGCCTGAAACTCTTTATCGTCTTTGTTTGGAACATCTTCTTCCAAAAGTTCGACCTCGCCCTTCAGATAAGGGTGTGTATCTACAATATCTTTCAGACGCAGACGTTTCATTCCCTGAAGGATGACTGTTGTTGTCTGATCAGGCATTTCCAGTACCCGTACAATTCGTCCGACAGTGCCGACATTGTGCAAATCTTCCAGTTTGGGGTCTTCCGTATGTGCCGATCTCTGGCAAATCACTGCAATATCTTTGTGTTTCTTTTCAGCTTCGCGAACCAGCTTTAATGAAGCCTTTCTACCTACTGTAATAGGTAAAAATACTCCGGGAAACAACACCATATTACGAAGGGGGAGAACCGGAAGAATATCACCGGATTTTATATTCACATCAAACACATGTTCGTCATTGCCATCATAGTCGGTAATCAGTGAGAAGCCGTTCTCACCAACTTCTTCTTCCAATAAGTATCTTTCTTTCATCTTTTCGTTTTAATTTAGTTTATGTCATACATAATATGCATAAATCGTTTGCAAAGTTAATTGATTCTCTTTAATAATAAAGCACAGTGTGGAATAAAAACACAAAAACAATGCCAAAATATCGGGCGTTAATGGATTTATTCCATAATAATTATTTATTTTTGACGGTTTTCAGCAAAGATCAATAAAAAAACAGGTTTAGATGGCTAATAAGATGGCGAATCCTTTCTTTCAGTTTAAGCAGTTTACAGTATGGCATGACAAATGTGCCATGAAGGTAGGTACGGATGGGGTACTTTTAGGGGCGTGGGCTTCTGTTCAAGGAGCATATCGAATTTTAGATATTGGAACCGGGACGGGGTTGGTTGCTTTGATGCTGGCTCAACGTAGTCTGCCGGATGCAAATATTGTGGCACTGGAAATAGACGAAGCCGCTGCCGGGCAGGCTAAGGAAAATGTAGCCCGTTCTCCCTGGAAGGATAGGATAGAAGTGGTGAAGCAAGACTTTCTGTCCTATCAGTCTCCGGATAAATTTGATGTGATCGTTTCCAATCCTCCTTACTTTGTGGATTCACTTAGTTGTCCGGACCAACAGAGAAGCATGGCGCGACATAACGATTCTCTGACTTATGAAAAGTTGCTGAAGGGTGTGGCTGATTTATTGAAGAAAGAAGGTACTTTTACAATCGTAATACCGACAGACGTGGCTGACAGGGTGAAGACTGCAGCTTCCGAATATTATTTATATGCAACTCGCCAGCTAAATGTAATAACCAAGCCGGGAGGAACTCCAAAACGGACCTTAATTACTTTTTCTTTTGACAATGGAGGATGTGCTGTTGAGGAACTGTTGACTGAAGTAGCCCGTCATCAATATAGTGAAGAGTATAAAGCATTGACCCGTGAATACTATTTGCATTTGAAATAATATTTTTTCACAAATAAAAAAGGAGCTACTTAATGTAACTCCTTTTTCGTCGGGGTAGCGGGATTCGAACCCACGACCCCCTGCTCCCAAAGCAGGTG
>OCQC01001727.1_pt1 | contig 15239 bp, 9 predicted proteins | sample 1538401 | NCBI WGS metagenome assembly OCQC01 (sample SAMN04571689, study PRJEB22368) | human gut metagenome | biome: human gut; material: stool | host: Homo sapiens | place: Luxembourg | collected 2012-08-03 | reverse complement strand
TTTTCGTACTGCTGCTACTACCAGCCACAATGTTTCTATTTCCGGCAGAGGAAAGACAGTCGGCTATTTCATTTCAGCCAACTATTATGATAAAGAAGGTATTATAATTAATTCCGACTTTAAGAAATATAGTATGCGTATGAATTTGGACGGGAAATATAAAAGACTGAAATTCGGTCTGAATTTCTCTCCTTCCTATTCTACTTCCAATCGGGTAGATGCTTCCGGATCTAATGGTATTGTGCAATCGGCATTGATGATGCCTCCGGTATGGCCGGTGTATAATGCGGATGGCAGCTATAATTATCAGGGAAACGGCTATTGGAGAATTGGAAATGACTATCAGCATAATGCCGTATTGAACCCGGTAGCCATGGCAAACTTACAATCGGATGTCGTAGACCGTATGGCGATTGTCGGAAAAGTTTTTGCTGAATTGGAGTTGTATAAGGGGCTTACTTATAACATTTCTTTTGGTGGCGATTATTATGGTTCGCATAATGACCAATATCGTTCTTCGGAACTTCCTTTATTGGGACAAAAGTATTATGATGTAAAGTCAAATCCGACAGCCTACAGTTCATCAGGTTTTTATTTCAACTGGTTGGTGGAGAATAAAATCAATTATAACACAACGATTAAAGATGCTCATTCTATCAATGTGGTCTTAGTACAGTCGGCTCAAAAAGAGACATATAAAGGAGATAATGTGACGGCGACCGATTTCCCGAACGACTATATACAAACAATTTCCGGAGGTACGGTGACGAAAGGTGCATCTGATAAAACCCAATGGACGATTGCTTCTTATCTGGCGCGTATGCAGTATAGCTATAAAGGTAAATATATGGCTTCGGCAGCTATTCGTGCAGACGGTTCTTCCCGTTTTGGCAAGAATAACCGGTGGGGATATTTTCCTTCAGCTTCTTTGGCGTGGAGAATAAGCGGAGAAGACTTCTTTATGAAGGCTAAGTGTCTGTCGTTTGTTGATGATTTGAAGTTAAGAGCGAGTTATGGAGTGACCGGTAACTTCCAGATTGGCAATTATGATCATTTGTCTCTGATGGCTTCCGATAACTATATACTCGGTACAGGCAATGGGCAGTTGGTGAATGGATATAAACCTAGTACCATAAAGAATGAGGATTTGAGTTGGGAAAAGAATGCGATGGTGAATGTGGGTGTTGATTTGCAGATGTTCAAAGGATTGCTGGGATTAACTGTGGATTATTATAATACCAATACCTCTAATATGTTGTTGAATGTACCAGTTCCCCACCTGACCGGATATAGCACTGCATTGATGAATATCGGTAAAGTGAATAATAGGGGATGGGAAGTTGCTTTGACCTCACAGAAGAATATAACTAAAGATTTCGGTTATTCGTTTAATGCTAATTATGCCACTAATACGAACGAAGTGAAGGCACTCGGTCCGGGTAATGCTCCTATCATATCTACCGGTAGCGTAGATCATGCTTATTACATAACGAAAGTCGGTGAACCCATCGGATGTTATTATCTGTTGGTGCAGGATGGAATTTTCTCCAATGAAGAAGAATTAAAAAAGTATCCTCATTTCAGCAATACCCAGCCGGGAGATTTCCGCTTTGTGGATGTAGACGGGGATGGAGTGATGGATTTGGATAAAGATCGTACAATCGTGGGTAACTATATGCCCGATTTTACCTATGGGTTTGGTGGTAAAGTCTGGTTTAAGGGATTTGACCTTGATTTTAATTTTCAAGGAGTATATGGCAATGAGATTCTGAATCTGAATCGTCGTTACATTGATAATCTGGAAGGTAATACCAATGGCACCACTATAGCCTTGAATCGTTGGAAAAGTCCGGAAGATCCGGGAAACGGTCAGGTGAACCGTGCCAATCGTAAGTCAAAGGGTTATAATGGTCGTACTTCAACTTGGCATCTTGAAGATGGTTCTTATCTGCGACTGCAGAATGTGACACTAGGATATACTTTGCCGAAGAACTTGACTCAATGCTTTTTCGTGGAAAAATTAAGAGTTTACGTTTCCGGACAAAATTTATGGACTTCGACTAATTATAGCGGATATAATCCGGAAGTAAATGCACGTCCGAGTAATTCTCTTTCACCGGGTGAGGATTATGGAACTTATCCATTAGCTAAAACATTCTTGTTTGGGCTAAACATAACACTTTAATCATCCTTTAAAATACACGTTATATGAAAAAATATAAACTAATACTATTCCTATCAACTGCCTTGTTATCAGTTGCTTGTACAGATAGTTTCTTCGATTTGGAACCGAGTAGCAGTGTGCCTACCGACAAGGTATATAAGACAGCGGAAGATTTTAATGTAGCTGTGATAGGATGTTACTCCAAATTGCAGACACAAGTTTCCTATTTTACAGAGTGTTGCGAATATCGGAGTGATAATTTGACATTGAGTGCGCCCACTGCCGGAACACAAGACCGTTATGATATCGATCAGTTTGCAGATAAAGCCTCTAACGGAATTTTGGAAGATGCCTGGGCGAACTTTAATAATGGAGTCTATCGTTGCAATCTTGTATTAGATAGAATTGATGAGGCCAACTTCGACGCAACTCTGAAAAAACAATATAAAGGCGAAGCTCTTTTTATCCGTGCCCTTACTTATTTTAATATGTATCGTTTATGGGGAGGGATACCGATGACTAATAAAGTGGTGACGGTGGCTGAAGCTCTTAAAATCGGGCGCAGTTCCGATCAACAGGTTTATGATTTTCTTGTCGGTGATTTGAATCAGGTTATTAATGAAAATATGTTGCCGTCTTCTTATACAAGTGCCGATATGGGACGAGTGACTTCCGGTGCTGCAATGGCATTGCTCGGCAAGATTTACCTGACTTTCCATAAATGGACGGAGGCTCGCAATGTGCTATCTCAACTAGTGGGTCGGTATTCTTTAATGACTACTCCCGAACAGGTGTTTGACGTGAACAATAAAATGAACGATGAGATTATTTTTGCTGTTCGCTTTAATAAGGATGTTGAAGGAGAAGGACATGGATATTGGTTCTCTATTATTAATCTGACTGATGATACCAATCAGACAAAGTCTCTGAAAGAGTGCTACAAAGATGGGGATAAGCGCAAGAATCTGATTACCTATGTAAAGGTGGAAGATAAAGTATGCGTGATGAATAAATTTAAGGATGTCAAAAGTGCGACCTATAATACAGTCGGTAATGACCAGATTATTCTCCGTTATGCCGATGTGCTGTTAATGTACGCTGAAGCTTTGAATGAAATCAGTTATAGTAATTTGCAGAATTCAGAAGCTATGGTTGCTTTGAATGCTGTGCATACTCGTGCCGGATTGTCTCCGCTTCAGATAACAGAGCTTCCCGATCAGGATAGCTTCCGTAAAGCGATTATGTTGGAACGTCAACAGGAGTTTCCTTATGAAGGACAGCGTTGGTTTGATTTGGTACGTATGGGAGGTGCTAAGGAGGCTATGAAAGCAGAAGGACATATTATTCAGGACTATCAATTCCTGTATCCTATTCCAAAAACAGAGTTGGAAAGAATAAACAACACAGAACTGTTGTGGCAGAATACGGGATATTAATAGGATTAAACTAAAAGAAATCAAACGATGAAAAAAATACTATATAGCTTGTTGTTTATTTTCACGGTAGTCTTTACTGCTTGTGAAGAAGATCTGCCAAAGGCAAGTTTCGATTTATATGAACTGAAGTCACTAACGGCAACAGCCGGAGATATGAATGTGACTCTTTCCTGGGAAGCATACGAGAATGCCCGTCCGAATGAATATTTGATTCTTTGGACTTCCGGATCATCAGAAGCGGAAGGAGGCGAGATGACTGTGGATGCAAAAACAATGACTGCCACTATCAATAATCTGGTGAACGATGTTGCTTACACTTTTTCTGTGCAACCTCGTTATGCGGGAGGATTGGCCAGTAAAACTACTGCTGCCTGTACACCGAAGAATGCAAGATATCCGATTTCTGATCTGACGGCAGCAGCCGGCAATGAAAGAGTGCGTTTGAGATGGACGAAACCTGCGAGTGAACGTTTCACTCGCTATCAGGTTACCGTGAATCCCGGTAATCAGATTATCAATCTGGATGATACTTCATTGGAAGAATACATCGTTGATGGTTTGACTAACGATCAGGAATATACATTCAATGTAGTCTGTGTTTATCTTACAGGCAATTCTATTGCGGTGGAAACTTCTGCTACTCCCGGATTGATCTATCCTATTCTCGCTAGTACGGAACTGGTTGTGTGGGAGCCTTCTACCTTTGCTTATAACGATATGTATTTCATGGCTGGTGAAGTGAAATCGGTAAGTTGGGATTTTGGTGATGGTACGACATCGGGAGAAAACAATCCGGTGCATGCTTTTACTACTACCGGTACTTATACAGTGGCTGTAACGGTGACTTATGTTAATAATACCACCGAGTCGGGCAGTCTGACTGTCACGGTCGGCAATTATAAATGGAATTCTGTCGATTTGAACTTCGGTGGACTTACCGGATATGTAAAGACCTCCAATCCGGTGTTCTCTCCGGATGGAAAAACAATGTATATCCCGACATCTACTCCTGCGGGTCATTTATTTGCTATTGACGTAGTGAGCGGTGAATTCAAGTGGGTGTTTGCTATCAGTCAGATAACTTATGGCGGAGGTGCGTTGGTGGCTCCTGATGGTACAATCTATCAGTGTGTAAGAAATGCCACTATTAATAATGTATATGCTATTAATCCGAACGGAACTCAAAAGTGGGCAGTAAAATTGGATGCTGCGATAGGAGCTTTCCCTGCATTGTCGGCCGATGGTGTTCTTTACTGTCTCACCAATAAGAGTACGTTGTATGCGCTGGATGCATCCAGTGGTGCTATTAAATGGCAACAATCGCTTGACGGAGCAACCGGTAGTGCTGTGGCTATTGATAAAGCCGGAAATGTTTATGCAGGTACAAGTGCAGCCATTTATTCTTTTAAATCGAATAAAGAGCAGAATTGGAAATTGGAAGAAGTGAATGTGACAGAACAGGCTACGTTTGCTTTGAAGGATCAGGTACTTTATGCGACTTTGAAAAACGGAGGACTCGTTGCTGTTGATATGACAAACGGAACAAAGAAATGGACGTATCCGACTACAAAAGGAGATGCTTATTTCCCGATTGCTGATAAAAATGGCAATGTCTATTTTACTGAAAAAGGATCGCAGACTGTTCATGCAGTAAATGCCAGCGGATCTAAAATCTGGGAGAAAAATGTGGGTAACAATTTGAACTACAGTGGAGGTGCTTTGAGTACGGATGGTATTCTTTATATAGGTACCCAATCGAATAACAAAGTGCTGGGACTTGACATCACTAATGGAAACATTGTTTTTGAAGAGACTGTGGGACAACAGGTCATGGCAGCTGTTAGCATTGGTCCGGACAGACGGCTTTATTGCGGAACGATCGGATCTAATAATATCGGTTCGATAAAGGCTTTTGCTGTCAATAAGACATTAGCAACAGACTCCTGGAGTATTCGTGGTGGTGATATTCAAGGTACAAACCGTCAAAAGTAAGCGATAATGAGAGTTCCTGTTTTTATCTTATTTATGGCGATGACAATGGGTTTATATGCACAGAAATATAAAGTAGGTACGACTACAGCTTTGTGGAAAGTACCTGCTTCCACAGACTTTTCTCAAGCTCGGTCTGTGGGGGTAGAGTATGTGGAAGTAGCATTTAACCAGTGTTATAGAGGAGTTCCGGCAGATGAAGTTGTTCCTCGTATCCGGGATATGAAAGCAAAAATTGATAGTGCCGGTATCAAGGTCTGGTCTATACATCTTCCTTTCTCACGCATGTTGGACATATCGGTGCTGGATGAAAAGAAAAGGAAAGAAAATGTAGATTTTATGGCGGAGATGATTGGACAGTGTGCTCAATTTCAGCCGAAATGTTTGGTATTGCATCCTAGTTCTGAGCCTATTACTGACAGTATTCGGGCACAAAGAATAACTAACGCTTCCAGGTCTATCGCTTATCTGAAAAAATATGCGGATCAAATAGGAGCACAGTTGTGCATCGAAAATCTGCCGAGAACTTGTCTGGGTAATACTCCTGAAGAGCTTTTGGAAATAATCAAAGATACTCCGGGTGTGAAGGTTTGTTTTGATACCAATCATTATACTAAAGGGACGACAGGGCATTTTGTAGAAACTGTTGGTGAACGTATAGGTACTATACACGCTTCGGACTTTGATTTTGTCAACGAGTGTCATTGGCTTCCTACACAAGGTGACATTCAATGGGGAAAGTTAATGCATGCACTCGAAGGAATCGGCTATGAAGGGGTTTTCATGTATGAAGCTACCAAAGACCATGAAAACGACAATACGCGTCCGACACCGGAACGGGTGGTTGAGACTTTCAATAAAATAATTAATGACTATAAAAATCAGAAATAAGATGGATATAATAAGAAAAATACAATATTTACTGTTTTGTCTTTTGGCAATAGGTTTTGTTGCTTGTGATGATGATGACAACAACAGTACCGAAACTGGTCATGAAGGAATTCTTACGCAATTGGCAGAGGAAGTAGATGCCACTGCACAACAGTTGTGGAGTTCTTCTCCTTTGATTGTCAATACCGGACGTACCACTACTTTGACCAAGATCCAGGGATATGCGGATAAGTGTAAAGATGATTATTTCATCAGTTATCTGAATGGCTTCGATCAGGCAAGTACGAGTATGGAAAAGTGTGATCCGATTATCTATTTTTATCGGAGTGCATTTGATCGTGTAATGGATGGAATTAAAAACTCAAAAGTAGAAAATGGTACGGCAGCGATCTGGTTACTCTATAATATGGGGTATGTGGTAAAAACTCCGTCAGGATGTTTTGCTATTGACATTTCTCATCGTTGGGCGAAAGAGCTGGCACCTTATATTGATTTTCTCTGTGTTACACACAAGCACTCCGATCATTATAGTAATGATCTTATCCAGGCTATGTTTGATTTAGGTAAACCGGTGTTATCCAACTATTTGAAAGACACGACATATCCTTATACTGCAAAGGGGGATAAAGATTATGAAATTGGAAAATTCAAGATTAAAACCTGTATCACTGACCATAACAATGCCGGGTTATCTAATTTTGTGACTGTGTTTTCAATCGATTGTGGGGAAGATACCGGTAATTTCGTTTTTATGCATGTAGGAGACTCTAACTATAAACCGGAACAATATACGAATCTGGCTTCTCATGTGAATGTTTTGATACCGCGTTATGCTCCCAATGCTCTGACCGAAAATAATATTCTGGGTTCAGGTGCGGGACAGGTGGAGCCCGATTATGTCTTGTTATCACATATCTTGGAACTGGCTCATGCAGGTGTTGATGAATCAAGATGGTCATTGGATATGGCACTCGAACGGGCTTCGAAGATTAACTGTGAACAGACTTATGTACCAATGTGGGGAGAAAAACTAGTCTGGAAAAACAATAAACTGAATTAAAATTCTTAATGCTTGAACTTATGAAACGGATATGTAACTTCATACTTCTTCTGTGTTTGGTGCAACTGGCTGTTGCTCAAAATAGAATAGCTGAAATCAGAGAAAATCTGCTGGGAAATCATCCAGATAAAATATTGGTTGTATCCCACCGGGCTGACTGGCGTAATGCCCCGGAAAACTCATTGCAAGGTATACAGAATTGCATTGATATGGGTGTCGATATGGTGGAGATCGATTTGAAACGAACCAAAGACGGACATTTAGTAGTGATGCATGATAAAACGATCAATCGTACCATGTCTGGAAAAGGACTGGTGGAAGATTATACATTGGCCGAATTGAAAGCAATGCGTCTTAAAAATGGAGTAGCTTGTAAGACAAGACATCAGATTCCTACATTGGAAGAAGTGATGTTGCTCTGCAAAGGTAAGATCATGGTAAATATTGATAAGGGGTATGATTATTTTCAGGAAGCTTATATTGTACTCGAAAAGACGGGAACGGTTGACCAGTGTGTTATCAAAGCCGGCCTTCCTTATGAACAAGTGAAAGCCGAAAACGGTGCTGTATTGGATAAAGTGATTTTTATGCCTATTGTACAGTTGCATAAAAAAGGAGCCGAAGCTATTATTGACAGTTACAAGATTCACATGAAGCCTGCTGCTTATGAGTTAGTGTTTGATAATGATAGTCCTGAGGTGCTTAACCTGATAAAAAAAGTGCGTGATACGGGTTCTAAGTTGTTTATAAACTCTCTTTGGCCCGAATTATGTGGTGGTCATGATGACGACCGTGCAGTAGAACTTCATCAACCGGATGAAAGCTGGGGATGGATCATTAATCAGGGAGCCAAATTAATTCAAACTGACCGTCCTGCCCTCTTATTGGAGTATCTGCGCAAAAAGAAACTTCACGACTAAATAGACTTTTTCATGTTGAAACAACTTATAAACTTTTACAAGGTCTCTTCACCGAGACCTTGTAACGGGGAAGCTTTGTCTTCATCCGGCTCACAACATCTTCATTCCGATGCCCGTCGTCTGAAATACCTGAAATGGTCTACTTTTCTTTCAGCCACTTTCGGTTACGGCATGTACTATGTTTGTCGTCTTAGCCTGAATGTCGTGAAGAAGCCCATCGTAGATGAAGGAATTTTCTCCGAAACAGAACTGGGAATTATCGGTTCGGTATTGTTCTTTACTTACGCCCTTGGAAAATTTACGAATGGTTTTCTGGCCGACCGTAGCAATATCAACCGCTTTATGACTACCGGTTTACTGGTAACTGCTTTAGTGAACCTGTGCCTGGGTTTTACCCATTCTTTTATTCTGTTTGCTCTCCTTTGGGGGATTAGTGGCTGGTTTCAGTCTATGGGTGCTGCTTCTTGTGTAGTGGGACTTTCCCGTTGGTTCACGGACAAAGAACGAGGTTCCTATTACGGATTTTGGTCTGCCAGCCACAATATCGGTGAGGCGTTGACCTTCCTAATTGTTGCGTCTATCGTTAGTGTATTGGGGTGGAGATACGGTTTCTTCGGTGCCGGTATTGTTGGTTTGCTTGGTGCTTTAATTGTGTGGAAGTTCTTCCATGACACTCCCGAGAGTCAGGGCTTTCCTCCTGTAAATGTTCCCAAACAGAAAGAGGAGATGAGTGTGGTGGAAACGACAGACTTTAATAAAGCCCAACGCCAGGTATTGATGATGCCTGCCATCTGGATACTGGCTCTTTCGAGTGCTTTTATGTATATCAGTCGCTATGCTATCAATAGCTGGGGTGTTTTTTATCTAGAAGCGCAAAAAGGATATTCCACGTTGGATGCCAGCTTCATTATTTCCATTTGTCCAGTCTGTGGTATCGTAGGTACCATATTTTCGGGTGTTATTTCTGACAAGTTATTTGGCGGTTGTCGAAATGTTCCCGCCCTGATTTTCGGATTGATGAATGTTCTTGCACTTAGCCTGTTCTTGTTGGTTCCCGGCGTACACTTCTGGATAGATGTGTTGGCCATGGTTCTTTTCGGTTTGGGTATCGGAGTTCTCATTTGTTTTTTAGGTGGCCTGATGGCAGTCGATATTGCTCCTCGCAATGCGTCGGGAGCAGCATTGGGGGTAGTCGGCATTGCCAGTTATATTGGGGCCGGATTACAGGATGTAATGAGTGGTGTTCTGATAGAGGGGCAGAAGACGGTTCAGAATGGAGTCGATGTTTATGATTTCACTTATATCAATTGGTTCTGGATAGGAGCGGCTCTGCTGTCGGTATTCTTTGCATTATTGGTTTGGAATGCAAAATCAAAAGAGTCAGATTAGTTTCAGGTATATTAGGTTAGATTGAAAAACACTTGTTTCCAAAAGAGGATAACAAGTGTTTATTTTCAATGGTATCGGTTTTTATTTCGGGAAGTTCGTAGCTACGATTCTTCCCGAAATGTTTTATCATATTTACCTCGTCTCTACCAGCCAACGATTGATATTGCGAGTTTCCGCACTAAATTCCACTCCGATTTTTATTATTTCCCGATGGTCTTTCTGATAAGGAATCAGATATCCTTTCTCGTCAATTTGCTTCATCGCTTCTTCTGCTGTTCCATTTAATTTGAACTCAAACACATAGACATATTTCGGCGTTTTAACCATAGCATCGGCACGTCCACGGGTGCTGCGCACTTCCGCTTCCGTGAATTGTCCCATCAATTTGAATACGAGATAGAAGATAACCTGATAGTGGCGTTCAGTCTGGTCATTCAATTCATACGGAATATCGGCAAAGAAAGCTTCCAGACGGGTGAGGAAAGATTCGTAATCACCTTTCTCCAATTCATCAATGAATTTTCCAATATAAAATCCCTGATCATTGTTCTTCATCGGAGTGTAGAATGGCACAAGAAAGTTAATGAATCCGTAACGTACCTCATCGTTAGGAAAGTCAAGTAAATAATTATTAAACCGTCTGTCGTAATCCTTAATAGTCAAATATCCACTTTGATAAATCAGCGGTACGGGATTATTAGCATCCATTCTGTATTCTGCAAAAGAAGATGTAGGTGCTTCTATGCCATTTAATAAAGTACGGAGATCATACTCACTTTTTTGCAGTAGTTCAACCAAAAATGTCGGTGTGCCAGTCTGGAACCAATAGCTACCCAACTCCAGTTTGCTGAAAGCATTCAACACACTGAACGGATTGAATACTCCTGCACCATCCGGATGAAAATGATAGCCGTCATAGTTGCGTTCCATTGCTGTGACTACCTCTTCTGGAGTCTGATGATTTTTGTGCCCGAAAACTTCAATTTCGGGTTCGAAAGTACTCTTTAGTTCTTCACGGGTGATGCCGCAAAGTGTGGCGTAAGAATAGTCGAGACTAATATCATTCAACTGATTCAAATCGCTGAATACGCTGACTTGTGAGAACTTCGTAACTCCGGTCAGGAAAACAAAACGGAGATATGCGTCGGCGCTTTTTAGTACTCCATAAAAGGCTTTTAATGTCTGACGATAGTCTTCGAATAATTTCGGACGGGTAATAGCCTGCAAAAGCGGTTTGTCGTATTCGTCCACCAATACGACGACACCTTTTCCTGTTTTCAAGGAAGCTTGTTCGATTACATAACTAAAGCGCTCCTCAGGGCTACGGTCTTTTTTCTCATTGCCGTAAATAGCTTCCCATTTTTCTAAATATTGGTTTAGCATTGCAATTAAATCTGCTGCCGTTTCATATTTTTTGGCATTCAGATCAAGATGTAAAACAGGATGTTGTTCCCATTTCGTCTCCAGTTGTTCAATAGCCAAACCATCGAATAGCTCTTTTTTTCCTTGAAAATAAGCATCGAATGTAGAAATTAATAAGCTTTTACCAAAGCGACGCGGCCTGCTTAGAAAATATGGCTTTCCTAGGTTAGCCATACGCCATATAAGTGCTGTTTTATCCACATAAAGATAATTATCCTTCCGTATCCCTTCGAATGTCTGTATTCCAATAGGAAGTTTACGCATCAAGTTGTCCATATCCGATGATTTTAGAGTTTCTTAGGCAAAGATACAATATGCAAATGAGAATTTAGGCAGAAGACGAACATAATCTTTTCAGAATAAATTCAGTATTGTGCCTTTCTTTTGCCGGAGATAATTTGTTATCTTTGTAACTTTAACCCGAAAATCAATGAGTAGAATATTATTAAATACTAAGACTTGGCTATTATTTGTGCTGTTGCTTGGAATATCACTTTCTGCATGGGCACAAAGTGACGATTTTAATACATGGACTAAATTCAAGGTAAACCATAAGATAGATTCCCGGTTTTCAGTTTCAGGTGATTTGGAATTGCGCATGAAAGATGATGTGAGTAAATTGGATCGTTGGGGGCTGACTGTTGGCGGAAGTTACCGACCCTATTCATTTTTGAATCTGGGGGTTGGCTATGAAACCCATCTTCGGAATTTGGGTGACTCGGACTGGAAGTTCAGGCATCGCTATCATATAACTGCTACTGTCAGTTTTCGTTATCAATGGTTGAAAGTAGCTGTAAGGGAAAGATTTCAGCAGACTTTTGATCGTGGCAACTCTGAAACTCGTTTGCGTTCCCGCTTGAAATTATCTTATGCTCCTACAAAAGGAATTGTTTCTCCCTATTTCTCTGTTGAAATCTATCAGAGTTTGGATGACGTTTCTTTTTGGAGAGCCGATCGTATGCGTTATCGTCCCGGAGTAGAAATAGCTTTGGCCAAACGTTGGTCGTTGGATGCATTCTATTGTTATCAATATGCATCTTCGCAAGGCAGACACATTGCCGGAATAGAAGTGGGATATTCTTTCTGAAATTAGCAGGCTCTTAATATAATAATGTGAGAGTTTAATTCTTTGTTCCTGACTAGTCGTTTGTAACTTGTTGATTGTTTGCGTTATAGATGAAAATGTGAAATTTTCCTATAGAAACTATACTCCGACTTAATATAATTATATACTTTTGCTTTCAAGACATCAAAATGATATCTTGAAATTGATGATTCCTCAGTACAACAGACGTGTTGTTCAGTATCCCATAACCGAAAGCGAATACTTCCTCTTATGCTATTCTTTCTGTTCAATCAAAAGTTTCTATTGGAAAATTAAAAAATAAATATGATGAAACTATTTTATAACCTACAAAGGGGCGTGGGTTTACTTGTTTTTTGTACTATCTTGCTTAGTGCTTGTGTGAACCATATTTCGGAGGAAGAGGAGGATAGTGTTAATAATGGAGATATTCCATTGAAATTTATTGCCGATATTCGTGAATCAGTTGGTACCCGTATGGCAAATAATAACTTTGCTGAAGGGGATGAAGTCGGTCTGTTTGCTCTTGCCGGAACCACTACAATGCAAGAAGAACGTTATGTGGATAATCTTCATTTCATACGTTCATCCAATGGTGAGTTTGAATCTAACGAGTCGGTATACTATCCGGATGATGGAGTTACATTGAATTTAATCAGTTATTATCCTTATCAAAAGAGTGGCGTGGGGATAGGGGAGAGCACCATGCAGGTGGCGGTTTCAACGACTCAAAATATTCCTGACGATTATTCACATTCTGATTTCCTAATTGCTTCTAAAGAAGAGGTCTTAGCCAGTAAGGAGGCGGTCGCTCTGACCTATAATCATCAGTTTTTTCGTCTGAAAATTGTTCTTATTCCTGGAGAGGGGGAGAATTTGGAAGATATGTTATCCGTTAAGCCTACGCTTTCGGTGAGTGGCTTTTATACTAAAACAAGTTATGATTTTCAGAAAAAGACTTTCTCTGGTTATTCCGAAGAGAAAGATATTATTCCTGCAGGAGAATGGGAGATAAAAGACGGACGACTGATAGGAAAGGAATTTATTTTGATACCGCAGGAGGCGACTCCGGGATACCAATACATAACGTTGGAAGCTGCAGGAAAGCTATATATAAGCCCATTACCATCTACTTTACAATTAAAAAGTGGAAAGCAGCGCGAATTGGAAATAAAGTTTGTATCAGCCGAAGATGTATTAATGAGCAAAGTGAATGGGGAAATCGGAGATTGGGACGGAACCGAAATAGATCATACAGAATCAGTCACGCTTCATAAATACATAGATGTTTCGAAGTTAACTTTTGAAAAGTCGAATGTGTATAAAGTGTTACATTCGGGAAAGCAAGTAGCTGAAATATGTAAGGAGTATCTTGTTACTCCGGAATTTTCTTCGCAGGCAATCGTTGCCTATCCGATGAAAAAAGATGGTAGTGTGGACTTATCTCAAGGTGTTGTAGCACAGTTGCTAGGGAAATCCGGAAAAGTGAATGGAGGAAGCGTATCATGGAATATGGAAGATTACTCATTGGCCTATGTTGACGGAATTTTGCCGATTCGTAATAATGTATATGTGATGGCAAACGGAACCGTTTCTTTATCTGTTACGACAGCAGATGACGTACTATCTGTTTTGGCTTTGGAAGATATCGTTCGTGATGTACGTGGAGGAATCATTCATAATTATCCGTTAGTGAAGATTGGAACACAATATTGGATGCGGGATAATCTGGAGGCATCTTCGTATGTTGGCGGTGAAGCACTTCCCAGACTGGATGCAGTGACAGCGAATGTTGTCGGATATCTGCAATCTACTACGGAACACTATTTTTATACAGCTAATGTAGTACTTTCTAATAAAATTCTGCCTGCTCATTGGAGTATACCGGATTGGAAAGACTGGAACATTTTAAAAGACTATCTGAATGGAGAGGCTTCTTTGCTGAAATCAGGTACTTGGTTACCTTTGAAAGCGGGAGAACAGGTACAGCCTGCAACTAATTTATCCGGTTTTAATGGAATACCTGTAGGAATGTATGTGGGGGCTTTTCAAACTGATTACGAGAAAAAACATCTGGCATATTGGACACTGGATAATGCAAATGCCGCTATCGATATCAAGGTTTTCTATCTGAAAAGTGATACGGATATCATTGAAGAATCTAATGCAGGTGTTGATACAAAAGCCTTTGCCATTCGTTGCATCAGAAAGTAAATCGACGAAAAAGGCTTCTCTTTTCCATAAATTGCTTATATTTGGGAAGTAAAACTAACTAAAAGAGAGAACTATGAAGAAGATAATAAATCCCTGGAAAGGTTTGGAAGGGTACAACTGCTTTGGTTGTGCTTCCAATAATGAAGCCGGATTAAAAATGGAATTTTACGAAGATGGTGACGAAGTGGTAAGCATTTGGAAACCACGTCCCGAATATCAAGGCTGGATTGATACCTTGCATGGCGGTATTCAAGCTGTCTTGATGGATGAAATCTGTGCCTGGGTTATACTTCGTAAACTACAAACCACGGGGGTGACGTCGAAGATGGAAACTCGTTACCGAAAATCGATTGATACCAAAGATTCTCATATCGTATTACGCGCGTCTATTAAAGAGGTAAAGCGGAACATCGTTATTGTTGAAGCAAAGTTATATAATAAGGATGGAGAAGTCTGTACAGAATCAGTTTGTACTTACTTTACTTTCTCGAAAGAAAAGTCGAAAGATGAAATGCATTTTTCGAAATGTGATGTAGAATCGGAAGAGATATTACCATTAATTTGAAATAAAAACTTAAGTTTTTGTGATAAATGTTTGGTAGTATCAAACAAATACTTTACTTTTGTCGCAGTTAATAAAAGAAATATGAAATATACAGCTACACATCAT